>Ga0209181_10000095_pt1 | contig 145458 bp, 147 predicted proteins | sample MAT05_FD_187208 | JGI IMG/M metagenome (GOLD analysis project Ga0209181, IMG submission 187208) | Freshwater microbial communities from Lake Fryxell liftoff mats and glacier meltwater in Antarctica - MAT-05 (SPAdes) (version 2) | ecosystem: Environmental > Aquatic > Freshwater > Ice > Liftoff...
GTAACTACTCAGCCTTGAACACGGGGAACATCGGAGCGCCCATGAATAAATTGACCAGAGCCTCCAATAGATCAATCCCTTGTTTCCTCAAGGTCGATATATAGCCCCGAATTCGACAGAACATCTGCGCCCCCTTTGGAGTGCGAAAACAGCCCGATATTTTTTGCTTGAGCTTCATCATGCACACATCCCGCTCCGTTTGATTGTTGTCAAACGGCACGTCAAAGTTATGCATAAATCCCAGCACCGATGTCTGTTTCGATTGCAGCCGATCCAGCAGATTTTCGGGCACCGATTGTTTGGGTCGTCCGCGTTTTTGGGGTATCGCGGGGTGCGGTGGCGGCGGATGGGCGGTCAGCCCTTGGAGCATCGCCTTGCGGGCGCAAACTCCGCGTCTTTTTCCCAAATCCATCGCTCGATGGTGGCTTGCTACTATTGTGACTATCTTTACGCTGCTGATTTTCTAATGCCGAAACGCGCACACTCAATTGCTCGTTCTGCTCGTATAATGCTTGCACTAAAGCCAGCACCGCTGCCCCGCCCTGCGTTTACACCGCAGAAACGTCAGCAGGATTAAACAATGAATAGGCTGGCTTCTGTTTCAACACTTGGAACCTAGATCGAAATATATTCGATTTACATCCTAGCCGACAGGGCCGACCCCAGCAAAAAATCAGCTTGATATTTTAAGGCTGAGTAGTTACGCTAAATCTATCTTAGGCAATGGGATTAAGAGCTAGAACTGAATTACCCTAAGCGAAACAGGCTCGTTGTCTCTGTGAGACTAACTTACCTTCAACGATTCACTAAGATGATATAGAGAGCTTGTCTAACCTCCAGAACGGCAAGCCACAATCAAAGCCCAGATTCCAAAGCCCAGATTCTAAAGCGTAAATTAATCATGGATATTTCTGAAAGTGTCAGTATGGCTGTGAAAACGCTCTCAGCCAACCGAATGCGAAGCTTACTTACGGTATTAGGAATTATTATTGGCAATGCAGCCGTGATTGCAGTGATTGGTGTGGGACAGGGAACCCAGCGCTACACCACTCAACAGTTACAAGCTTTGGGGACAAACTTGCTATTTATCAGTGGTGGGCGGGGTGATGCTCGGCGGAATAGTGCCCTCCCCAATCGTCTGACTTTACAAGATGCGGAGGCGATCGTCCGCCAAATTCCCTCTGTTAAGGATGTTGCTCCCCAAATCAACAGTCAACAATTAGTTGGCTATGGTAAGAATCTAACGCGCACCGACCTCACTGGCACAACCCTCTCTTTTACCTCAGTTCGCAACTTCCCGGTTGACCAAGGGCGCTTCTTCTCCCCTGCCGAAATGGAAGGCAATAGCCCGGTCGCCGTGCTGGGATCGCAGATTGCTAATGATTTATTTGCTGGCCGTTCCCCAGTGGGCGAAACGGTACAAATCAATAACCTGAGTTTTCAAGTGATTGGAGTCATGACTTCCAAGGGAGCATCAGGTAGCGGGAACCAGGATGCCACCATTTTCATCCCTATTACCACAGCGGCTGCCTTAGCAGGGCGCACCTCTCCCTACGGCACTTTGGTCAATTTTATTGCAGTCAGCGCCCAGGATGAAACCAGCGTAGATATTGCCGAATATCAGATTGGCAATTTGCTACGAATTCGGCACAACCTAACGGCAGGGGTAGACGATTTTACGATTCGTAACCAGAAAGATGTGTTGGAAACGGCCAATAATGTGACGGGAGCTTTGACGATCTTATTGGGGGCGACAGCCGCAATTTCGCTGATTGTGGGTGGGATCGGGATTATGAACATTATGCTGGCTTCTGTGACAGAGCGCACTCAGGAAATCGGTCTGCGTAAGGCGTTGGGTGCCTCTCGTGGAGATATCTTACAGCAGTTTTTGATTGAAGCCATTATGCTTTCTGTGGCTGGGGGAGTGATTGGCACTATTTTGGGCACAGGAGCCGTGCTGATTATTGGTATATCTACGCCCTTGCAAGTGGGAATTTCTGGAGGCGCGATCGTTTTAGCAGTGGGGGTTTCCGGGGGTATCGGTCTCGGTTTTGGCGTGGTTCCCGCTCAACGTGCCGCTGGTCTAGACCCGATCGTGGCACTGCGAAATTTGTAGGATTCTGTATTTCTATGTCTATTGAACGATCGTATTCAGCAGCAATAAGTAACCTTCATATCACTACTAAAATCCTAATTTCGATCGCTGAGACCTAGTTATAGATTATCAATTAATTTGTCGTACTCTGCATGAGTTCCAATCCAAGATCTTCATGTTGTGTAATGCATTAAATCTCTCGACAGCAACCTGCTTTGAATTCCGCGATCGCTTCCTCCGCCAAGAGATCTAACTTACCATCAGCGATGTCTTGCTGTATCTGCTCATCCCAACGCTGGTAATCTATGTCCAAGAACCACTGTCTGAGGTACTGAAATTCATCCGATGGAAGTGTGAGAATAGCTGCTTCGATTTGCTCAAGGGTTGACATGGCAGTTTCGAGGTTTTGAATTTTGATGTAATCAAATTATAGCTTCGCCATAAACCCGATCGTGGCACTGTGAGATTTGTAGGATTTTGTGGTTATGAGTGTATGGGACGATCGCGGTCAGGTGTTACCAGTCGCCTCAAACTCAGTATCAGTAACTTCCTTCAGTTCAGCATCAGATTTGTTAGCTGGCTGCTACCCTAACTCTACAGTCCGAAGAGTATCCAAAACTAGAACTTCCAGATCTGAAATAGCAGCCAAACGAGCATCATTGGTTAAGAAAAACGTAGCACCTCCCTGCATAGCAGTTGCAAGCTGGATTGCATCTGGAGTTCGCAGGTTTTGTGTTGCTCTTAACTGGGCAGCAATTTCAGCGATCTCAATAGAGACAGGCATTGTAATTAAGTTCTCTTGGTCAAGGACAACATTACGATACTGTTTAGCAAGTTCTATATTTCCTGACCGCAGTGGATGGACTAAAACCTCCGTCAGCGTCAACGTAGACGTAACAACTTGAAACTCACCTTGACTCATCGTCCGAAAAAAGGCCCGAACAAGCTCCAAATAGGCCTCATTTTGCTCAATGAAGTAGATCAGTGGTGCAGTATCCAAACCCACAACTTGACCTTGTAGTTGAATCAGCCATTCCATGAAGCACGTTCCTGGTTAATGTACTCTTGAGCATCAAGCCCATGCCAGGTTTCCTTTCCTAATCCTTCTAGTTCCATCATGCTACGCTTGGGCTTTACAAGCATTCGGCGACGTACCATTACAACCAACTCTTCTAGCAAACGAAGTTGCTCATCCGGGGTAAGATTCTCAACTTGGCGACAGATATCTTGATAGGTAGCCATATTCCTTGCTCAATCCCTTTAACGCTAATCATGCCACATTGCTTGAAGATCTGGCGGTTGCTTTTGCTCTAGTATCCTACTAATGATTTCGGAATGGTTAAAGACTAAACTTTAGCAGCTTGGTGTGAAGTCCTGCCCTAACTCAGCATCTAGGCTAGCTAACGATCGGGCACCAATTATTCTGAAGCATCCCAGTGCAGAGCAGCAAGACTCGATCGTGGCACTGTGAAACTTGTAGGATTTTGTACTTCTAACTCTATTAAATGGTGTGATGTATAGGACGATCGAAGTCATAGCGTCAGAAAACTTATTCTGAAAGCTTGCAAAGATATCATACTCAAATTAGTATTGGGTACCTAATTCTAGTTTCGTACCCGAAACCATGTCTAATCACTATCTCTCTGTAAAAGAAGCATCGGAAATCCTGAGTTGCTCAGAGCAATATGTTCGTAAGCTGCTGCGATACGGTGAAATCAGTGGAGAGCAGATTAGCAGTCGCTGGATTGTGGCTGCGGAATCTGTTCAGGAATATCGCTGCCAAGGAGAGAGAAAAAGTATCGCTATTCCCGATCATAGGAGGCGATCGTTCAATAAGCCAACCCTGAAAGCCCTAAGCTTTTTTTCGGGCTGCATGGGCTTAGATTTGGGACTGGAAAAAGAGGGAATCAAGGTGCTGCTTGCCTGTGAGGTTGACCCAGCAGCCCGAAAGACAATCGAAGCAAATCGATCGGATATAGCCCTCATTGGAGATATCAGAGACTACTCAGCCGCCGCAATTCGAGAGAAAGCAGGGTTGAGTGCAAATGAAGAGATTGATGTCATCGTTGGAGGTCCCCCGTGCAAGCCTTTAGCAGTGCAGGCAAGCGGCAAGGATTCAATGACGATCGCGGGAATGTCTTCTTAACGTTTATCGATTTGCTCACTGAACTTAGACCCAGGTTTGCCGTGATCGAAAACGTTCGAGGGTTACTCTCCGCTCCATTGCAGCATAGACCTCACGAGATGAGAGGCAATCACCATCCATCGTTATGTCAGGATGAGCAGAGGGGAGGCGCATTGCTTTTCATCACTCGCAGACTCAGAGAAGCAGGCTATGGTATTTCATTCAACTTATACAATGCCGCTAACTTTGGCTCACCCCAAAAACGGGAAAGAGTCGTCATTGCCTGTAGCCGCGATGGAGAAAAACTGCCTTATCTCACACCAACGCATTCGGAAACAGAGTTATATGGGCTTCTAAAATGGCGGACGTTAAGGGAGGTTATAGAAGAACTTCCCCAAGATAAACATCACTTTGTCAAGTTTCCTGAGAAACGACTCAAATACTATCGGCTGCTCAAGTCTGGACAATATTGGCGAGACTTGCCAGTAGAGTTACATCAAGAAGCGCTTGGGGCTTCCTATCACGCTGGAGGCGGAAAAACTGGCTTTTATCGCAGATTAGCTTGGGATAAACCTGCCCCAACCCTGGTGACCCATCCAGCCATGCCTGCAACCGATCTCGCGCATCCAGAAGCAGATAGGCCACTCAGTATTGAAGAATATAAACGCATCCAAGAGTTTCCAGATAATTGGATCATTGCGGGCAGTTTACTGGAGCAATATCGGCAAGTAGGAAATGCTGTGCCCTGTTCTTTGGGAAGAGCGATCGCCAGGATGTTATTGACACATCTGAAAGGTGAAATCCCAATTAGTTATCCAGACTTTCCCTACTCGCGCTATCACAGAACCGACGATGTTAGTTGGACAGTCGAAACGTTAGGTCATCTGGCAGAACCCTTGGGAGAACAGCTTTCTTTGAATTTAGTTTGACGGTTTAGACAAAAATTGCCAAGGATTGTTTACTTCCACCGCTAAAGCATTTGGATTCTTTGTCAAAACTTGTTGGACAAATAGGATGAAATTCGCTTCCGAGAAACAATCCGTATTGTACTTCGCATTGAAGTATGACCAGCGATATAATCCTGTTCGGGCATCAACTCTATACCATTTTTCGATCGGTTGGTTGATCCGCACCCTGGAAGACGAGCTATTTTCTGAGTTGCTACGGTTCTTCACCTGTAATAGAGAACCATCTACATTGCAAAAATCGACATGGCGAACGGACTCGCCCCAGCAGCAATACCAATCATACTCAGCTAACTGTTCAGCCAGAAATTCTTCGAGCAGTAGGCCTTAAATATTTTCTGCGGACATTGATAACCTGTGGGCATACTTGATCTGCTCAAGATGCTCTTCTGTTAGCCCGGTCAATCTGGCATTGATCATGGTATTGATGACTGGATCAGCAACGGTTCCAGGAGGCTGCGAGATTCGTCTTGAAATCCTGTTCTTGTAACTATCACAATACTTTTTCAACCAAGACTGGACTAAAACTTCTGGTATGTTGCTTTTCAGCGTTGGAGAAAGTCCTGGATTCCTATAACAGGCTGATAAAATCGGGCGGTGAGCTTCCAAGAATGGTTGTCCTTGCTGGAAAAAGGCATTTTGAAAGAGTTCTAGAAAGCTCTCTTCAGAACTGGAGGTATTGATGATGTCATCAAAGGTAACGGGCATAGCAATCTTTACTGCATGGGTATGAAAGCTATTAGAAATGCCCAGATTGTACGTCGAAATGGTTGGAAGTGTAGATTTACAGCAAATTGCTATCAATCGTGCCACAGATGAGAATGTTAAAAACCAGTGTCAGAGACGGTTAGACGATCTGTTTTTGTGGCGGGTTTGAGCGAGAACTGCTGTAACAGATGATATAGTTCCTCTCTAGGAGCATTGAATCTATGTCAAAACTAACTGTCTACATCAACAACCCCGTTCAACTGCTGTAAATAACCTCTGCAACGTTTTGAGAGCCTAGGCTCCACCTTCTAACTCCTCTAGGTCGTCTAGTGTGAGCGGTGCTTGGGCGCTATGACGCACGTATAATACATAAACTGTTGTGTCTCGAATTGCAAAAAGCACTCGATATATGTTTTTGGATGTTCCATACAAGAGTTGGCGGACTTGTTCTGGGAAAATTTCGTGTTCGACTGCTAAGGAACAGCGGCGTGGTTTCTCTTGCAGAGTAGCAATGATATTCATCAATCCGCGAAACCAGCGATCGGCAAATTCAGGATTTTGCTCTCGGTACCAGCGATAGGATTTCTCGATCTGAGCTTCGGCAATTGGGGTAATTTCAACCTGAAATGTCATACTTTTGCTGCATTTCTTGGATAAAATCTCCAACGGGTCGAGTTTGCCCTGCATTGAGTTCTTCAAACCCTTGCTGAATGCCTGCGATCGTTTCCAACTGATCGATTAGTTGGCGAAGTTTGGTTGGATCGATTTCACCAGCATCTAGAAAGGTAACAAGAACTTGGGTATGATCGCTGACATCGTTGGGAAGGTTAGTAAATTCAATCTGTCCATTCCGATAAATCCCTTCAACTGTTCGTAGCATAGGTTTTGCAGAAGTAATCGCTTTTCCAATTCTACTAGGTATCACAGAACAAAGTACCCCTACCCAAACCATTAAACTACTAAGGAGAAGTCTTGCGATCACCTTCAATATGATGCCCTCATGGGTTGTTTCGATCGGCTTCGGGAATGACCCATAACACTACCAATATCTCAACGATCGCAAGAGGAGATTTTTTTAGATGACTGCTGCTGGAGGAGCAGGAGCGGCTAAACTTTAGCCACGGCGATCGCACTGATCTCTGGGTTGCGATCGAACAGCACTCTGGGTTTCAGCAAAATACTGAACAGGATCAGGAGCGACTTAAATTCCCCCGGAGTTTCCCGTCTGCGCCACTGCCCTGGGCGGCAAAATAGCATTTCCACCAAGCAGCGATGTTGCGCTAGGCTCAGTGGCTCAAACATCACTCGCACGGTGGGAAACTCATCTCGGTAGCCATGGCGTGTAATAGAACCGTGGAGGACTAACCCAGCTTCCATAATTTCCACGGTTATGGGTAGCGTTTCCCCCAGTGCCAAGGTGGGGAAGCCAGCCTGGGTCAGCGACACCTCAGCCCCAATCTCCGACAGCATGGTCGTGATTCCCCAAAATGCCACAGGTGGGTTGGCATCGTCTGGCTGAATCTTCAGTTGCACTACACGCCTCAAATCAAACCACTCGTATAGGTCGGGTTTGGGAACATCCAGCAAAATCAAGAGGGCAATGCCCAACATCAGCAGATTATAGCCACTCCAAATCCAGCCCAAGCCTACGCCTTTGACTTGGAGGGCAGCTTCTGAGGACACCGTGGTCTGCCAGGCTCCTTTAATCATGCAGATACCAAGGTTTTGCCACAGGCTGATGGCGCTGAAGATGAAGAGCAGGATGAGGGGAGAGGCGAGTTTCCAGTTGAAGGAGAACCGATCGCTGACAATACCCTTGGAGGTAACCTTAAATCCCTTGGAAAACGGATGGAGCATGACTTGCACCACTGTCACCGCTAGGGGAAAGCACAAAACTAGGGAGTAAATATCAGAGAGGAGAGCCGATCGCGATCGATAGTTGAGCCAGGAAAAGACGCTCAATTGCACCACATAATATGGGACAAAGAAATAAATGAGTTCGTCCACCGTTGCCCGCACCGGAATCACGCCCAGAAACGAGTAGGCGAAGGGAATCAACAAAAAGCCCACGCGAGAAATGCTAGTGAACCAGTGCAGAAGTCCTTCTAGGTGAGCAATGCGTTGCAACGGATTGAGTCCAGGAATCGTCAAAGGATTGGAATCGATGAAAAAGGCTTGGAGGGTTCCCCGGGCCCACCGCAGACGCTGGGTTGCATGGGCTGCAATGTTTTCAGCCGCTAAGCCTGCACTGAGTTTTTCATCCAGATAAATCATGCGATATCCTTGAGCCGAGATCCGAATGCCGGTGAAATAGTCTTCACTCAGGGAATCTGTGACGAATCCCCCGGCTGCTTTGAGGGCCACGCGGCTCACGACGAAGGAGGTGCCAGAACAAATCACGCTGCCTGCTCCATCTCGAATGGGCTGAATCTGGCGGTAGAAGACTTCTTCCTCTGGGGTCAAAATATTTTCCAGACCCAAATTGCGGGCGATCGGGTCTGAGTTGTAAAAGCTTTGGGGAGTCTGCACCAGCGCCACGGTTGGGTCTTGGAAGAAACCGACAGTGCGAGTCAAAAAGTCCTTGGTGGGCACAAAGTCGGCATCGAAGACGACGATCAGGTCGCTGTTGGTTTGGGCGATCGTATGGTTGAGGTTGCCAGCTTTGGCGTGGAGATTGTCCGGGCGAGTGCGGTAGTTGCAGCCCAGTTCTTCCGCCAGGGCTTGGATCTCTGGTCGGCGGGTATCGTCCAATAGGTAAATTTGTTTGTTAGCGTAATCCACGGCTTGGCAACCGATCACTGTGCGCCGCAGAATAAATTCCGCTTCGTTGTAAGTTGGAATAAAAATATCAACGCTGGGCGCAAAGCCTTCTAGGACTGCGATCGCCGCTTGGTCTGTTTCTCGCTTGCGGTCTTTCACCTTCAACATCAAAAAAAGCTGAATGGTGCTACTGACCAACATCAGCATTTCCAGGGCAAACACACCCAGGCTGAAGACGGTCGTGAGTGAGTTCTGAAGGTTGAGGGTAAAGAACGATCGCCACAAAATATAATTAATGGTCAAGCCCAACAACACTGATACGACGACTAACCGAGACCAGTTCTGGGGGCGCGGGGAGAGCTTCATTACGCCCAAAACAAGTATCAACAAAATCACCGTGGGGGCGAGGGAATAGTTCCCCGCCATCGTAAACAGTTCCCACCACAGCGGGGGACTCTGGCGCATCGTATTGACCTGACCCATGATCATGCTGATTTTGCCTTCGATGGCAAACCCGATCGCCACTGCCACACCCGCCAAGGCCACAATCCCTACCATGCCAGCAGCAACAACCTGTGGCTGAATGGAACGTCTAGGAGGAGGCTCCACGTTCTGACGACCTAACTGAAAGAGGGTCATACGTTAATTCTCAAAAAGTTCTCAGTCTAACTGGCTTAAAGGTTGGGATGGAATTGCCCGACTTGTCCATCAAGCTTAAGACTGTTTCGATAAACTTAACGTTATTCAAATCACGCAACACCAGATGCAGAAAGAGGGTGATCGTCCCCCAATCACCTTCACTCAATGATCTATCTTCAGAGTAGGAGACATTTGTAAAGTCATCGGGTATCTTCCTATTTATATTTGCTATTTATATATTTTGAGGAGATATACCGATGGTACCTTTACGCGACGATATTCCAATTCAGATTACTCCGTTTGTAACTTATGGTTTGATAGCCGCGAATGTTCTAGTGTTTCTGTATGAATTGACGTTGGCACCACCCCAACTGGAACAATTTTTCCGAGTTTGGGCGCTGGTTCCCAGAGAACTGTCTACAACCTTTTCTGGACAATTAGTTGCCTCTCCAAGCGTGCCAGAGTGGATTACCCTATTCAGTTCTCAGTTCTTGCATGGTGGCTTCTTGCACATTGCGGGAAATATGCTGTTTTTGTGGATTTTTGGTAACAATGTCGAAGATCGATTAGGGCATATACGCTATTTAATTTTTTATCTTGCCTGCGGTGCCTTAGCAGCTTTGAGCCAGTGGTTTTTTAGTATGGGGTCTGCGATTCCCTCTCTGGGCGCAAGTGGGGCGATCGCTGGCGTGATGGGAGCCTATATCATCAGATATCCCCGGGCCCAAATTCTGACGCTTTTACCGTTAGGGATTATTTTCACCACCATTCGGATTCCCGCTGTCTTCTTCCTGGGCTGGTGGTTTGTGCAGCAAGCATTTTATGGCGTAGCGAGTCTGAACGCGCCGGCCAACATTGGCATGGAAAGTGGCGGAGTCGCTTACTGGGCCCATGCAGGCGGCTTTGTGTTTGGGGCAATTTTGGGGCCGTTACTCGGACTGTTCTCAGACAAGCCCTCTGAGTCGGAGTCAGTTTGAGGGGTCGATCGCCTCAGAGTAATGCTCTAGAACCTGCTGAATAAAGGCTTGCCAATTGGCGTTGGGCACCCAGATTCGTTGCAGATCCGGCTGAGCATCTGCATCACTGAGGCGATCGTAAATACGGCGATAGAGGTACATAAATGTTGAAACCCGCATATTGGCGGCACAGTGAACGAAAACAGGCTGCTGGGCGTTCGCAGTCATGACGTTGAAAAATTGCTGCACATCATCCAAGGTCGGCTGCTCCCAAATTATGGGGATGGAGACATACTCCATTCCCTGCGCTGCCACGATCGCTGACTCATTGGGCAAGGCGTTAGTGGAGGTGGGCAGAGCCAAATTCACCACCACTCGATAACCCGCTTTGGCGATCGAGTCCAATTGGGCAGCGGTCGGCTGTCCTCCAGTGACGATGCGATCGGATAGGGGCAAAAAGTTAATGATGTCTTTCACTTCGTCCCCGATCGGACGTTTAAAAATCTTATTGAAGGATAACCTAAGAACGTTGAAGATGGTTTTGCTGAAATTACTTGCCATAATTTTTCTACAGAAGTTCGCTGATTCAATAATCGTGCGGCTTTGGTTAAGGTTGCGATAGAAGCAAAAAATCGGTTATTTGCATTCAAGTCAAGAACGATCGGACTTCTGATTAAATATGGCGATCGAGCCTGTGATCCAAGAGAGATACCTCACGCTAGACGCTGCTATGTCGCTACTTGATCCAAATCAAAGCTATACCTTCAGTTGCTACTTTGAGCTTGGGTTTGAAGCGAGTGAACTGGCTCAAGAATTTGGCTATGGGCTGACTCGAAAACCTCTACATCTGCCGCAATTTCCTGGAGAACTCGATCGCCTGCAAGAGTTGCGCGATCGTCTCGAAGAAGTGTTGCCGTTTGTGCCCTTAACCAGTGAATTAGCAAGGCGAGAAATTCTGATCTCTAGAGTGATTACTGAGCTAATTCACTACACCCAAGCAGAACTAAGAATTGAATATAGCTTGAAGGTTTCCAATCAGCTGCAAGGCAGCCTCGACTATTTATTACGGACAAGTTCGATCGATCAACTGCTAGTTATTGAAGCAAAATACGAGGATTTGACCAGAGGTTTCACCCAGCTTGTTGCAGAATTAATTGCGATCGATCAGTGGCAAAATTGACCCTCTGTCAGCAATCAACCCATACTTGTGGGAGCCGTTTCCACAGGCACAATTTGGCAATTTGGCACCCTCGATCGCGCTGCAAAGCACATTGAGCAAGGCATCAATAGTTATCGTGTTCCTGAAGATTTAGAGCCAGTCATGCGAATTTTAGTCGCAACGTTGAAGCGATCGAAGCCAGAACTGTAGGCAGATGAGCCGAATCATTGAGCTTAGAAACCCTGTTGTATCCACCAGTAGTCCGTTCACCCCAGCGCTAGATTTCGTCTGGGTTCACACCCATTGCCCGTAGGCGATCGGCTAGCCGATCGGCCCGCTGGCGTTCCATCTCTCTGCCTTGGCGTTCCATCTCTCTGCCTTGGCGCTCCATCTCTCTGCCTTGGCGCTCCATTTCCAGTCCTTCTGCACCTGTAGGAATAACTTGACCTTGCCGATCGCACCAGCGGAGCCACAGTCGAGTCACTTGGTCTTCATACTGTCCTTCCCATAGAGCCAATCCTAAACCGACTGTTTCCAACCAGATGAACTGTCCAGCTTCGGAAATTCCTTCCGCAGGAGTCAGTTCCGTATAGCGGCCGGCGGAAAGCATCCACACGCGCAGTAGGGCCCCATTCATGTCGTTCTGACCTTGGAGTCGCTGGAACGGGTCAAACACAACGTAGTAGGGCACGCCAACATAGGCATAGATAGATTTCTTGGGGTCAGTTTTGCCTTTTTGCTGCGACTTCCGGCTCAGGGTCAACTCATCGCCTTCCTGGTTAGAAACGATTTCGATGCAAACCTCTGGCACTTTGCCAAATTCCCAGACAAAATACGATCGGTTTTGCCGTTGCGTCAGGTCATCGGCGCGCTGCACTCCCACACTCAGCATGGCATCGGGAACGATCGGCTCACCGTGGAGTTTGTAAAATAGCCCGACATTGGCAGCAGCCAGGAAGGGCGAGGGGATTGCCTTAGAGCTATAAAGGGGTTCCACCAGCAACCGTTGCTGTTCCTCGGATTGAAAATTGTCCACAGGAGTATCGTCCTCAATGACGAGATGGCTAATGTCGAGGGAGGTAATTGGTTCAAATTCTGAAGGTTCAAATTCCGAAGGTTCAGAGTCTAGAAGCTCAGAGTCTAAAAGCTGTTGAGTCATGGGCGGCAATAGAACTCGATAGTTTATTATCTCTAAATTTGCGATCGACATCCCCATGTTTTCTAGAGTGAGGGAGAATCAGATTTCATTGAATCCGCGATTCTTATCCACCGACTAGTAGTCTGCCAATAATTAATTGACGGGTAGCTGAAAGCCTGGAGGTTAGTTTGAGTTAAATTTTGAGGGGTCGAAACCCTCAAAATTTTCTTGGCAGAACATTATTGCAGGCTGGTAGAAATAACTGACCAGCACTCAAAACTCAAAACTCAAAACCATCCCCCGACTAGTGCAGGCTAGTAGAAATAACTGACCAGCACTCAAAACTCAAAACTATCCATCTAACTGGTTAGAAACGTCTGCCAAGCTGCACTAGTTCCAGTTGCCCACCACGATGAAAGCCGACCAAAAGTAGGGATGGGACAGGTTGAACGTGGCTTGATTCGCTAGGTCAGAGGGCAGGGGCACCGTGGTTTGGTTGGACAGCACCACCTGTCTATTCTCCACCCGCACCTTACCTTTGAGCATGGCAAGTTGGGTTTCCCGTAGAGCTGCTGCTCTGAACGGGGTCAGGCTTTGCTGCTGATAAAACTCACTCATCAATGCCAAGGTGCCAATGTCGCTGACATACCACAGGCTAGCCAGGGAAGACTTGGCACCGCTGGCGATCGCTAGCCCAGCGAACCCCAATTCTGCTTGCCGATCGCCCATCGCTGTCCGACAGGCGCTTAACACCAGCAGTTCGATCGGATCAGCTTGGGGGGTGTTCCAGCCCAAATCACGGGCTAAGGGATTGAGTTGATCGAATCGCAGCTTAGAATCCCAAAATTGAATGTAGGAATCTTTAGCCTGTCCAGGCACAAATTCTGCATGGGTCGCCATGTGAATAATGCCGTAGCGTTGCTGGTTTTCGACGATTTTCAGATTTTCGAGGGTAAACGCTTCATTGAGGAGCGATCGGCCTTTCCAAGGGCTACGCAGCACACTCGCCAGCTCAACAGGCACCGCTGGTAGTGCCTGCTGATCGGGAAATCGGGAGGCTCCCAGCGCCAAGATCTTGGACTTGCGAATATCGGAGTAGCGAGTATCCGTCAGTCCAAAACTGGGGATCAACGCAATCTTGAACGACTCAATTAAAAACTGTTGCCCATCATGCAGCGCCGCCAAGGGAGTGGAACGCAGTCCCGAATCCATCACAAACACTAGGGTATCAATTTCGTTCGCCCGTAAATCTGGGGCGATCGGGGCAACAATCCAGCGGTAGAGTTGTTGCGCTGGAGGCAAATAATTGTTGCTGTCTCGATTGGTGACCTCCGTTCGCAGCGCTTGCAACACAGGCTGAAGGGCAGCGCGATTGGCTTCTGGAATGCTCTGTCGGAGGGTTTTCAGGGTGTCCTGTTGAGCGAGTAACGCTTTAGTCCGACGACCCGATCGGCCTTGACAGGTGGAAGCAGGCAGCACAGCCAGAAGCTCCAAACTATTTTCCAACGAACCCACATAGACGATCGCCGCTCTCTGCCCCGTGGTGCGCGCCAAGTTACACAAGGTATCGCTAATTTGAGCCGCTGTCGGCACTTGTCCAAAGAACTGGAAGCCCAACTGCTCAAACTCTAGGGCTTGAAACTCCTCAAAGAGTTGAATGGCTTGATTGAAATCAGCTTGGAGTAAGCTCTGCTCAAAGGCGACGCGATCGGGGCCACCCCCAACGGCTCGCACGTCAGGATTGAGGCGAAGGATCTCCAAAGGATTGGGTGCTGTGACATCGGACTGCCCCCCGACTTGATTCAATGCGGGAGAAGCCAGTCCCAAGATGAGGCAGAGCGCGCATCCAAAGGGAAGGAGAAATTTCAGCCATTTTGCCTTATGCCACATCTGTTTCTAGGCTCCTTGCCCTTGATTGGTTGCCACTCTTAATACAGGCGATGTGCAACTTAAAATCTGCCCTCATCCCCTAGCCCCTTCTCCCAGCGGGAGAAGGGGAGACGATTCAAGTCTTAGCCCCTCTCCCCTTCTGCTTGTCATTACCAACATCTCTTAAAAAGCTTAGAGAGTGTCTGACAAATGCTCCAGACCTTGCACTTGCCCCCTTTTCATGGATGCCTGAAAGGCTTTAAGGCCCCAATTCTGGGGGACTTCAATCTCAGAACCCCCCAGAATTGGGGGGCAGGGGGGCGGTTCGGGCGACAATTTGGGCCTTCTGAGAGGTTTAGAATTCACATTTTTGAGAAATCGAAGATTTTTCAAAAATGTTGGTAATGACAAACCCCTTCTGGGAGAGGGGTTGGGGTGAGGGCGGTTCGGGAAAGTTGCACATCGCATAATACCTGTTTGAAACGTCCTATTTTTTTCCAAACATCCTCCTAAGATTTGATTCACTAAAATTCCGAGTCAACTGGATTTCTGATTTAAAAAGTAAAGCCATAGCCAATACCCAAAATGAAGCGGGCCCCGTCTCCGGCATTGCGAGTGATGTCTGTAATCGCGGGAGTGATGACGAGGGGAAGTCCACGAAAGGGCACGATCGACAACCCGATCGTCAAATCCTGTCCCGACCATTCGGCAATGGCATTGATTGGTTCCACCACCCGCAACGCCACACTGCCAAACGCTCCGACTGAGCTAACTCCCTGGTTAATATCCGACGGCGATCGAAACTGCCCGCCCCCCAAACCAGCGCTTAAGTAAAGGCGGCTTAGGGGCTGAGTAATGTCCTCATCGAGCCGAATTGCTTGGGTCACCACGCCATAAACACTGCTCCCCCCATCCGTTCCCCCAAAACTGACGGCATTTTGCACCCCTGCGGCAATATACAAATCTTGTGCGATGGCGCGGTTTAGCTTGAAACTGACCGTGCCGCCATCAAAGGGCCCACGCCGCAGGGTTGAAGTGGAAATCAAGCCCACATCCAGTCCCACAGCATTGATTGGGTCGCCCAAGCCAAAGTTGAAGCCGATTACCCCATCGGAGCGATCGGAGAACCGCGTCCGGGACTGAAACCCCGCCCCGATCGACACATTCCCCAATGCCTGAGTGTAGGCAGAGGGGGTAAGAATAGTGATCCCCGGCTGCGCCTCCCGATTCTCCGGGGTGAGCATTACAGGCAAAGTGGGGACTCGTTCTGGCTTAAAGGGCGGCTCCTCTGGGGTAATTGGCTGAGTTCGCAACGTGGGGGACTGTCCAGCCTCTCCAGGCTCTGCGATCGGATTTTGGGTCAATCTCACGGGAATCTCGATCGGATTTTCCAAGGGCTGGGTAAACGTGGCAGGCACAGAAGCTAGGGAACCAGCCCGCTCCATCTGGTCAAATCGCTCCACGACTGGCTGATCCCCATAGATCACCTCCACCACAAATGCAGCTTTGGGGTTGGGCTGGCTAGCGGGATCAAGGTCTGATTGAGGGGTGGCAACGGCAGCTTGGGCAGCTTCAGCGACTGCCAGGGTCGTGACTCCTACCAAGCTGGAAATCAACAGCCGTGAGGCTAATTGAGTGATGGGGTGATGAGGTGATGGGGTGATGGGGTGATGGGGTGATGGGGTGTGTAGATCACTTCCGTCACGAAGGATAGCGATATCGATCGATGGTGAGTTCAGGAGTAAAGCGGATTGCGTTAAATGTGTCCTGGTGTGCGTCGGTTGCTGATGCAGTTGCTCTACCTGGGCACGATCGTCCCCTCCTGATTTCGGTTTTTCCCCTATCATTGCAAACCCACTCCCATCCGAAGTTTTAGTCAAAATTACACCACACTGACTTCTTATCCCGGTGACACAGGACTGATCCGGAAGGATGACAATTGGGCAGTGGGGGAGTCAGAAAGTGGGGAGGCGATCGATGACAATGCCCCATAACCCATAGCAGGAGAGGTTAAACTTTGGGAGAAAGGGGCTAGTGCAGCTTGGCAGAAGTTTCTGACCAGTTAGAGGATAGTTTTGAGTTTTGAGTTTTGAGTTTTGAGTGCTGCTCAGTTATTTCTACCAGCCTGCACTAATTGAATCTCGATTTAAATCTCGATCGACCACTCCTTAGTTGAATTTGGGAAACCCTATGACCACTAGCAAAGACACTATTTTTGAGCGCTTCCTGTCTCCTGTATTTCAGCTATTGATCGATCAAGACGCACTTCGCAAACTTTACGAAAGTGTTGACTGGCAGGTAGCTAGCGATCGGTTCCGTCGGTCAGATATTGTTTACCCCAACTACTACAGCAGCCGAAACTTCCACGGCATTGAAGGTGGCTACCTGAGTCCCCGTGCGGCACTCTCCTACGATCCCATCACGCAATACGCCCTGCTACCCAACGAAACCATGGTGCGCCAGTCCCTCATTGCCGCTGTGCAAGGGCAACCGCGCCGCATCCTAGATCTGGGCTGTGGTACAGGCTCCACAACCTTGCTCTTAAAACAAGCCTTCCCCGAAGCAGAGGTCATTGGACTGGATTTGTCGCCCTACATGTTGATCATGTCCGACATCAAAGCCCAGCAAGCCGGACTCACCCTGCAACTCCGCCACGGACTTGCTGAGCAAACTGGGTTCCCCGATGCCAGCTTCGATCTCATCACGGCTTCCCTGCTCCTGCACGAGTTGCCGCCCTCCGCGTCCCGTGCTGTGTTACAAGAAAGCTACCGCTTGCTAACCGTGGGCGGTGAAGTTGCCGTGTTAGATGGCAGTCAACAAATGCTCCGGCAGGTCGGTTGGCTGAACAATATCTTTGAAGAACCCTACATCGATCGCTATGCTGCTGGAAGTGTGGATGCCTGGATGGGAGCGGCGGGCTTCGGTGTCGTCAAAACCCAGGAATTGTGGTGGATGCACCAAGTTACCCACGGAGTTAAACCCGCTAAACATAAAGACCCAGAAGCCGCTACGGTAAAGCTACGCTCTGCTTCTGTCCTCTCCAACTCATCCCCCAACGATTTCGACTGGCAAAGTGCAACAGCATAGTGCAGCTTGCCAGAAGTTTCTGACCCGTTAGAGGGATTATTTTGAGTTTTGAGTTCTACCCACTTACTTCTGCCAGCCTGCAATAGAGCCATGGGTCATTAGCATGGATCATTAGATATTAGGATGCGTTGTTAATCTGGCTAGACAGAGCGATCCATTACGGCATCCCACCCCACCACTCCTCCACCCCTCCACCCCACTCCTCCCAATGTCCCTAAAGGCCGTTTTGTTCGATTTCAACGGAGTCATTATTAATGATGAGGCGATTCATCAAAAATTGATTGACCAGATTCTAATTGAAGAAAACCTCCGTCCCAATCCCAAGCAGGATAACCAGGTTTGTTTAGGACGCAACGATCGCGCCTGCTTGTCTGAGTTATTGATGCAGCGTGGTCGAGTCGTGACCGATGCCCATCTCACCAGTCTGATTATTCGCAAATCCCAACGCTATCAGCGCGAGATCGCCGCCCTGGAACGCTTACCCATTTACTCCGGGCTACAAGATTTGATGTTCAACATCCGCGCTGCCCAGCTTAAAATGGCGGTTGTCAGTGGCGCTTTGCACACCGAAATCACGACAGTATTGGAAATGGCACAACTCAGCCCCTATTTCTCAGCGATCGTGGGGGGGGATGACGTGGACACCAGTAAGCCAGAGCCAGAGGGCTACCTGCTAGCGGTGGCGCAGTTGAACCAGCAGTATCCTGAGTTGAACCTGAGTCCCGCCGAATGCTTGGCGATCGAAGACACGCCCGCTGGCATCCAAGCCGCCAAACGCGCTGGCATGACCGTTGTCGGTGTGGCGAACACCTACCCCTTTCACATGATGCAACGTCAATCTAACTGGGCAGTAGACTATCTCTCTGACTTAGAGCTAGAGCGGGTTCAGCAAGTTTACAGCCGCTAACCATTCCCTCACTCCCCTACTCCTCCACTACTCTCCTACCACTCCTCTACTCAAACCACCATGTCTGACCCCACACCTTCAGTTCCCACTAACCTCGAAACGACCGCACCCTCAGAGCCAGTTGTCGCTGACTCAAGCGCCGATCTGAGCGCCGATCGCACTGCCAGAACACGCCAAATGCTGGGAATGAAAGGAGCAACGGTTGGAGAAACGCCTCTGTGGAAAATTCGGTTGCAGTTGATGAAGCCCATCACCTGGATTCCCCTGATGTGGGGGGTGATTTGTGGCGCGGCTTCCTCTGGGCACTACACCTGGACACTGGAGAATTTTTTGGTTGCCGCCGCTTGCATGTTGATGTCGGGGCCCCTGTTGACGGGTTATACCCAGCTTTTGAATGATTTCTACGATCGCGACATTGATGCCGTAAATGAGCCATACCGCCCGATTCCATCGGGAGCCATTTCCCTTTCTCAGGTCATCACCCAAATTTTGGTGCTGCTGTTTGCGGGGTTGGGCATTGCCTATGCCCTCGATCGCTGGGCGGGTCACACCTTTCCCATCATGACGGTGCTAGCGGTGGGCGGTGCCTTTCTCGCCTACATTTACTCTGCTCCTCCCCTAAAACTGAAGCAAAATGGCTGGTTGGGTAGCTACGCCCTGGGTGCTAGCTACATCGCCCTGCCGTGGTGGGCGGGACATGCTCTGTTTGGTGAGTTAAATCCCACGATTATGGTGCTGACATTGTTCTACAGCCTGGCAGGACTGGGGATCGCAGTGGTCAACGATTTCAAAAGTGTGGAGGGCGATCGACAGTTTGGGCTGCAATCCCTGCCCGTCATGTTGGGCATCACCACCGCTTCATGGCTCTCCGTCGTGATGATCGATGTCTTCCAAGCTGGGATCGCCGTTTATCTTATCGGAATTCACCAAAACCTCTACGCTGCCTTGCTGTTGCTCCTGATCATTCCCCAAATTACGTTTCAAGATATGTACTTCCTCCGCAATCCCCTAGAGAACGATGTGAAGTATCAAGCAAGTGCCCAGCCCTTTCTTGTATTGGGAATGTTGGATGCAGCCCTAGCGTTGGGACGGGCAATTAGCTAGACTGCGAAGTTCTAGACCATGAGATCCCAATCGGGTATAGTTACAAATCGTGATCCCAGGCTCTAAAATAAGCAAATGCTTAACTATGCAATTGCTAGAAACAGGAGTGCTGGCAGCAACCGTGCTGAAATTGGGGCGATGAACAAGGAGTCGCAGTGACAAAATTTCTCCCTAAAAACGATCGATCCCCGCGATCGGATGAGCCTGAGCCAATCAAGCCAGAATCTCTCGCTGAGCTACTTGGCGCTAAAACCGCAGCGAACACAGAATCTCTAAAGAAGGATAGACGACGATCGCGTCGGCAAAAGCTAACTCAACCCACACCAAAGGGAACTAAGCAGCCCCGTTCAGGAAAACTCCGCCTCGTTCTGCGTCTCTTATTCTGGGTCACCTTTGGATTGACAGCAGGGGGAGCCGCTGCCTGCTTCTGGGTATGGAGATCCCTGGAAAGTAGTCTGCCAGACACCGCATCAATTTCCAGCTTTGTTCGAGGAGGGACAACGACGATCAAGGCTTCCAATGGCGCTATCTTGCAGCAAATTGGGCCTGCAACTCGCGAGAAAGTTAAATTTGAGAAAATTCCTCCTAAACTAGCCCAAGCGTTTATTGCCTCTGAAGACCGCCGATTTTATCAGCATGAAGGCGTGGATTATCAAGGTGTGGCGCGGGCGATCGTCTCCAACGTTCAAGCGGGGGATGTGGTGGAAGGTGGCAGCACCCTGACCCAACAACTGGCACGGATTGTCTTCCTCAACCAGGAACAGAGTGTGGCGCGCAAACTCCGAGAAGCGTTGCTAGCGCAGCAAATAGAAAAGGAGATGGGCAAAGACCAAATCCTGGAGCGTTACTTGAACTTGGTTTATCTGGGATCAGGCGCTTACGGAGTCGCCGATGCGGCCTGGGTCTACTTCAGCAAACCCCTGTATAAACTCACCCTGCCCGAAATGGCGACGATCGCTGGCTTGCCCCCCGCCCCCAGCGTCTACTCCCCCCTCGTCAACCAAAACTTGGCCCTCCAGCGACGCAACCTCGTGCTAGACCGCATGGTGGAATCGGGCTTTATCACAACTGCCGCCGCAGAAACCGCCAAAGCCAGTCAACTTAACCTGAAACCCAGCCCACCAAAGCGATTACAGGTGCGTGCCCCCTACTTCACCTCCTATGTGCAGCAGGAACTTCCTAAGTACATTTCTCCCGAAGCAATGGAGTTAGGAGGGTTAACGGTTGAAACGACCATCAATGTTGATTGGCAAAATAGAGGGGAAGCAGCCGTCAAGAATGCGATCGAACTGGATGGGCCAGGTCAGGGTTTTTCCCAAGCAGCATTGGTGGCGATCGATCCCCGCACTGGAGAAGTAAAGGTGATGGTGGGCGGTATGGATTACGGCAAAAGCCAATTCAACCGCGTCACCCAGGCGCAAAGGCAACCAGGGTCTACCTTCAAAGCCTTTGTTTACGCCACATCGATCGCCACTGGGGCCTCTCCCTACGACGGATTCCTAGATGCGCCCTATAGAATCGATGGCTACGAACCCCAAAACGCGGGGCGCAATAATTATGGCTGGCTTTCCCTGCGAGAAGCTCTAACTCAGTCAGTGAACGTGATTGCTGTCAAAGTGCTAGTCAGTGTGGGCTTTGAACCGGTGATTAAGCTGGCCCACGACATGGGGATCAAGTCAGAACTCAAGCCGACCTACTCCCTAGCCCTGGGCGCTTCAGAAGTGAATCTTTTGGAACTAACCAGCGCTTACGGTACATTCGCTACCCAGGGTAACCATGTGGAAGTCCACAGCATTCGGCGCATTCTCAATAGCAAAGGTGTGGTGCTGTATGATGCCAACCTGAAGCCAAAGCGGGTGCTGGATAAAGATACCGCCGCCATCATGACGTGGATGCTGCAAAACGTGGTGCTTAATGGCACAGGCAGTGCTGCCCTGTTAAACGATCGCGACGTGGCTGGGAAAACTGGCACCTCAGAAAATGCTCGTGACCTGTGGTTTGTGGGCTACATTCCCCAATTGGTCACGGGCGTGTGGTTAGGCAATGACGATAACTACCCCACCTGGGGCGCAAGCAGCACCGCCGCCTATACTTGGCATCAGTTCATGGCGAACGTGGTCAAAGGAATGCCCGTGGAAAAGTTTCCTGCCCTGCCCGTCCTAGAAGGGCGAAAAGGCAGCATCAAAGCGAAGCCGATCGGGGGGAATGTGACCGCTGGCAGTGCCCCAACGACGGAGCGATCGGATTACCCCCCTGACGATCGGCCCCTCGACCCAGACTACAGACCCAAAACCGACTCAGAAAACACATCCAACCAAGCGCCTGAACCGGGATCAAGCCATAGCAACCCTGAGTTCGGCTCAGAGACCACCCCCCCCGCCAACTCTGCCCCAGAACCCCCGGCTGCGACTCCCGCCCCTGCGACTCCCGCTCCGCAACCCGCCCCGGACTTCCCCGTTCCCACCCTTCCCGACAGTGGACCACCGCCACAACGGAACCCACCTGTTGCCCCTGGCGCACCGCCTCAGTTTTAATTTCTCTTAGAGTTAATCGACTTAATAGGTCAAGTCGGGATACCTCACCCCGGTTGACTAAATTCTTATGTGAAGCTAGAGTGAGCAGTCTGTAAAAACTCAGCTAAATGTGAATTTACATAACATATAAGGCTGTGTCTCTTGTTACAATCTGTTTTGGAAATGGAGTAATATTTAACCCGCTGCAAGTGTGGGAACGAGCAGTTCGGTTTCCTTCAAATTCAGAAGACAACGTAATCAATTAATCTAGCCAGTTCTACGCAGGACTGGCTATTTTTTATGGGTCGGCAGTCTTCTCTGTCCCTCCGTACCTCTGTGGTTCAGTCTGGCTTACTTTTTAGAAAACCAAACTCAAAAGGAGAATTTTAGGTGCGGGCAAAGATTCGAGATACGGAAATTTATTTTGATGTGGAAGGATCGGGATTAGTGGCAGATGGCCCCAGAATGCGAGAGAAACCGGTCATGTTTTTGCTGCATGGTGGGCCGGGGGCGGATCATAGCTCCTACAAACCCACCTTCTCTCCCTTGAGCCAGAAAGTACAGTTGGTTTATTTCGATCATCGGGGGCAGGGGCGATCGGCACGGGGGGACAAGCAAACCTACACCCTGGAGTCGAACGTCGAGGACATGGAAGCCCTACGCCAGCACTTGGGACTGGACAAAATCGTCGTGCTTGGCTCGTCCTATGGTGGCATGGTTGCCCTATCCTATGCCTGTCGCTATCCCCACCGCGTCTCCCATTTGATAGTGGTTGCGACAGCGAGTAATTACCGCTTTTTACAAAAGGCTCAGGAAATTTTGGCAGAGCGGGGCACTCCAGAGCAGCAGACGATCGCTCAACGTTTGTGGGATGGCAACTTTGAGACTGAAGCCCAGCTAGCGGAGTATTTTGCAGTCATGGGATCAATGTACTCCCTGACCCATGATCCCCAGGCTACCCAAGCCCGCTGGGATCGATCGATTTTCTCTGTCGATGCCATCAATATGGCCTTTGGTGGTTTTTTACGCTCCTACGATGTTTCCCAGCAGTTGCACACCATCACGTCCCCCACCCTGGTCATTGGGGGACGGCACGATTGGATTTGTCCCCCCGAATTTTCCGAGGAGATCGCCCAAGCAATCCCCAATGCTGACCTCAGAATCTTTGAGCAAAGCGGGCATTCCATCCGTGCCGATGAACCCGAAGCCCTGCTGGAGGCGATCGTAGGATTTTTAGTCTACAAACGCTAAGTGCAACCCTACTAAACACAACCCTAAATTTACGAGCCACCCTCCTACCCTTCCCCCCTCCTACCCTTTACCCTTTACCCTTCCCCCCTCCTACCCTTTACCCTTCCACCCTTTACCCTTCCCCTCTTCTACCCACAAGCTGCCGTATTCCCTGTGGCTTGACGTAAAATAAACCTATGCAAACCACAGAAAATCCAGAAATAATTACCCTGTTATCGGGTCGAGAATTAGAGAAAATGCGCCGAGCGGGACGCTTGGCGGCTCAGCTATTGCAGCACTTGAAACCCCTTGTGAAACCGGGAGTCACCACCTTGGCTCTGGACAATGAGGCAGAGCGTTGGACTCAAGCCCACGGTGCAAAAAGCGCACCCCTAGGCTACAAAGGCTTCCCTAAATCCATTTGCACCAGTGTCAACGAAGTCGTCTGTCATGGGATTCCCAACGCTAAGCAAATCCTCAAAGAGGGTGACATTATCAACATTGATGTGACCGTAATTTTGGATGGCTACCACGGAGACACGTCGGAAATGTTTTTTGTGGGAGAACCTTCTCCCTTGGCTAAGAAATTGGTAGAGGTGACGGAAGAATGCCGACGGCGTGGCATCGCCGCAGTGAAGCCAGGGGCCAGAATTGGAGATATTGGTGCTGCCATTCAACAGTATGCAGAATCTCAAGGTTTTTCTGTTGTTCGAGATTTTGTGGGTCACGGGATTAGTCACATTTTTCACACAGCACCTGAAATTCCCCATTACGGCAAAGCAGGAACGGGGAAGCGATTACGGCCCGGAATGGTTTTCACCATTGAACCGATGCTCAATGAAGGCACTTACGAAGTAGAAGTGTTGGCGGACAAGTGGACGGCAGTGACTAAAGATGCCAAACTCTCTGCCCAATGCGAACATACGATCGCCGTTACAGAGCGGGGAGTTGAAATTCTCACGGCACCATAAGGGAGTTTCCTGACTTAAGGAGATTTCCGAGAAAGATGTTACCCCTGTAGGGGCGAAGCATCCGGCAGACAGAGCATTGAATCGACCAGAAGGTCATTGCCCGGATGCTTCGCCCTTCCGGTGCCTGGTATAAACTTTTCTAGAAATCTCCTAACCACATATTTATCTTGGGTACAGTAAATCAAATAACAGATTACAGCCCCTGTGGGCATGAGGCATTGAGGCAATATTGTCTGCAATTATTAAAAAATTCTGGCTTCCATGCTTTGCCCTGCTCAAGTCTCAAACTGATTTAATGCGCGATCCTTAGCTATTTTCCACATCGACAGCAGAAATGAGGGCGGGTTTCTCAACTGGTGGGAGTGGTACAACAGGCAAAGTTTCAACCTCGGATAGCTTCTCTGGAACCAAGCGGACAGAGGTGCCGCCGGACAGGAGCTTTAAGAGTTGTGGTTTGGGATCGTGCAACAAATAGAGGAGCCGATCGCCCACCTGCCAGCCTTCGATCGCCGACACCACCCGCAAAATACCACGGCGATTCAGCAGCAAAGGCAACAATTTCTCCCCCTCAATTAACGTTTGCAAATGGGCTTGCTGCGCGACAAAGGTTTCCTCTTGAAGTAGAGTTTCTCCCAATTTCACTGCGCCATCAGTGAGGTATTCGTTCCACCCCTTGAGGGATAACTGAGTCACAAAGGCCTGCTGCACCTTTGGATTGACTGGCAGAGTCACCTGGGGATCGCGAGGGAAGATGGCCAGAACTCTGGGGGGTTGGAATTCCTCAGCCGCCCGCTGAGCGACGACTAAGTTGACTTCGCCATTGCTGGTCATCGCCAAAAAGGTGCCGATCGATTCGAGTCCCACTTCCTCCAACACAGCCGTATCTAAGGCACTGCTAACAAAGGTTTCTAAATCTTCTTCTTCTGCGATCCGGCAGGCATCGGGATTAGTATCCAGCAAGACCACCCGTTCTCCCTGCTCTTGAAACAGTCGCGCCACCAACACACTTAGGGGATTACACCCCACAATGACGGCTCCGGTCGCCTGAGTTGAGGTGATTTTCAGCAATTTGGCCACCCACCGTGCCGTTAGCCCTTGGAAGAAAACCGTCATCATGATGGTGAGAAATACCAGGGCTTTGATGGCATCTCCTCCATTGATCCCCCGTTCCGTAAGCAAAATGGAAAAGAGGGAGGCAACGGAGGCCGATACAATCCCCCTTGGTGCAACCCAGCACAGAAAAAGGGTTTGCTGCCAGTTCAGTCCACTATTCCAGGTGCATAGTCCAATGCTGATGGGACGAACGACAAACATGAGGCACAAAACGGTCAGCAGGCTGCCCCACCCCAAGGCGAAGACGCTAGCGATCGACAAATCGGCTGCCAGCAAAATAAACAGGACTGAAACAGCGAGGATAGTCAATTGTCCCTTAAACCGACGCAGCAACCGCTCATCCGGCACTGCCGAGGCCCGCAACACTACTCCCGCCAGCACGGTCGCCATCAGCCCCGTTTCACTCCGCACCATCTCCCCCAATCCGTACAAGCCCCAAACACCAGCTAGTACCACAAGATTTTTGAGTTCTTCCGAGAGAAAATTGGCTCGTTTCAGCACAATCCCCAGCAACCAGCCGCCCAAAATTCCGATCCCTGCCCCGATCCCCAGCCGAATCCCCAAACCGCTGGCCACGGATAACAGTCCAGCATCGCCACTGAGAATCACATTCAGCACTACGACTGCGAGAATTGCCCCCACGGGATCAGTCAGCACCCCCTCGCCCTCTAGCAAAGCCGCAACTCTGCGATCGACCTGCACATGCTTCAGCAACGGCCCCACAACCGTTGGCCCTGTCACCACCACGAGGGAGCCGTAGAGAAACGCGATCGACCAGGGAAATTCCCCTAACCAGTGCGCTGCTATACCGCCGCCAATCAAAGTAATCAGTGTGCCGATCGTCACCAAATTCCGAAGGCTGCCTGAAACTCGCCCCAAGTCACGCAATTCTAGATTCAGCCCGCCTTCAAATAAAATAACGGCTACGGAAAGTGCCACAATCACTTCTAAACCTGTGCCCAACAGCGTGGGATGCAGCCAACTCAGACCATCGCCACCCAGCAAAATACCAAATAACAGCAGAAAAACAATGCTGGGAACCTTGAGAAATGCCGCCAGTACCTGAGCGCCAATGCCCGCAATGACTGCCAGAACCATCTGTAACGTAATTTCAAAGGAGGCTTCCATGCAGAATCAAATACGGACTGCTCAACCCAGTTTCACAGAAAACTTGGTTTCCCAATTTTACCGATCGCCACGATTATCCTCTTTATCTCACAGAACCTTAACAGAAGTGGGGCGATCGTAAATCAGGACACCCAAATAGGAAGTTTTGAGGAATGACATCCCCTCTCAATCTAATTGGGGAACTCTTAGCTATCAATACTTCGGACAAATTTTGAGCAGATTTTAAGGCTCAAACCCTGATTCAACCGTGGGCGGGATCTTATTTTCAAAGTCAGGAGCAGAGCTAACTTTGAAAAAATAGCTCAATCCTGGAACTGCAAGCCCTGCAAGCCCTGTAGAATCGTTCAACAAACTGTCCGGACTATTGAGCTATAAGATCGGATCAGTGATGTATCTCAGGATACAGGGATCAAGCCCTCTCAAGTTTTGGTGGGTCTAAATCTCGAAAACTAGACAATTGCACCATGAACCTGTAAGATTTCTTAATAATAGAGATAAGATATTAGTGGCATAGCTCTAACAGCGTACAGTTCTAATCGGTATCTTTAGTTACGATTTTTGCTTAGGTTAGCGAGTAACCAGGTTATGGTTCACAGCTAGCGATCGAGTAAGGTATCAAGGTACAGGTATCAACCGATAAATTTGTAACAGTATTCGCGCTTCTAAAGGTCTGAAGTCTTTCAGAGAAGCCATTAGGGCGCACTTAAGCAGGGTTTAAGAGGAGAGGCATCCCGTCAACGCTTCTCTTTGAGAGCGGTCCTAAACCGTAGGATCACGTCATTAAACTTCTGGAAAGCAATGGACTTGCCCCTTTATTGACTCGTGAGACTGGCAGACGGACATGTGTCACAAGCCTCAACCCCCTTCGTATTTGTGTAAAATCAATGACTTCTTCGTTCAACGACCTTGGTCTTTCGGAAGCTCGCGTTCAATTTTTGGCGAACTTAGGCTTCCTCACTCCCACTCCCATTCAGATTCAAGCCATTCCTCATCTCCTCGCCGGCCGCGATGTGATGGGTCAGGCGCAAACTGGCACAGGAAAAACGGCTGCGTTTTCTCTGCCAATCCTTGAACACATTGATGTCAACCTCCTTCAAGTCCAAGCTCTAATTCTGACTCCCACTCGTGAACTAGCCCTGCAAGTTTGCCAAGCGATTCGGAGCTTCAGTGATGACACCCGTCTGCACATGCTGCCAATTTATGGTGGACAAGCGATCGATCGCCAAATCATGCGCCTGAGAAAAGGGGTGCAGATTGTCGTCGGGACTCCCGGCCGGGTGCTGGATTTGCTCGATCGGGGCGACCTGAAGCTGAATCAAGTGCGCTGGCTGGTACTTGATGAAGCCGACGAAATGCTCAACATGGGCTTTATCGACGATGTGGAAAAAATTCTCAGCAAAGCTCCTGCTCAGCGGCAAACCGCCTTTTTCTCCGCAACAATGGCTCCCTCTATCCGCAAGTTGGTGACTCGCTTCCTGAAGTTGCCTGTGACCGTGACGATCGAGCAACCCAAAGCTGCTCCCAACCGCATCAATCAGGTGGCTTACTTGGTGCCCCGTGGCTGTTCTAAAGCTAAGGCATTGCAACCGATCTTGGAATTGGAAGATCCAGAATCGGCGCTGATCTTTGTACGTACTCGTCGCACGGCTGCCGAACTGACAGGACAACTGCAAGCCGCTGGTCACAGCGTAGACGAGTATCATGGCGACCTCAGCCAGGTGCAGCGAGAACGGCTACTGGTGCGCTTCCGCCAGCAGCAGGTGCGCTGGGTGGTAGCCACTGATATCGCCGCTCGCGGTATCCATGTGGAAGATTTGACCCATGTGATCAATTTTGATCTGCCGGACAGTGTGGAAAACTATGTCCACCGCATTGGACGGACAGGACGTGCGGGTAAGGAAGGGACTGCCCTTTCCCTCATCCAGCCCTTGGAGCGGCGCAAATTGCGAGACATTGAACGCCATGTGCGTTCTACCTTGGAGGTGCGATCGATTCCCACACGGGCCCAAATTGAAGCCCGTTACTTGGAGCGGTTGCAATCGAAGGTACGGGAAGCCCTCTCTGGCGAACGGATGGCCTCGTTCTTGCCGATCGTGGCCCAACTCAGCGAGGAGTATGATCCCCACGCGATTGCGGCGGCGGCTCTGCAACTTGCCTACGATCAAACCCGGCCCAACTGGACTCAGGATGACTACATTGCGGAAGACACAAACGATGGTGGTTCATCTAAGCCTCGTCCGTCTAATGCAAAGTCAAGCTTGGTTAAGCGCTCTAAAGCCTCTGCAACTCACCAGAAGTAGGGTCTCAACTAGACAGACTCTCAGGAGTCTGCGCTAAGGTACGTTCAATTGAGAGGTTTCGTCTTTGTAGGCGGAACCTCTCGATCGTTAGATTCTTTTGAACATCCCCAACATCGATCTAACTCCCGCTAAATTGGGGAGCGGTTGGCTTATCATGGGTTTTGGATTACTTTACTTTTGCAATGGATGGTCAGTGATGGATGTTTTGACGTTGGGATGGGTCGCAGTGTTGGTTGTCTTCACCTTCTCGATTAGTATGGTCATCTGGGGCCGCAACGGGTTCTAATTTATTTCGCCGATCGGATCACCATGCCAGAGATATTTTCAGGATCTTACGTTCTCAGCCTGCTGGTTTTGGTTGCCTTCGGATTGCTGGTAACCATTACGGGCGGTGTTGCCTACTTGACGATCGCCGATTGGCGCGATCGTCGTCGTCTTGAGCGAGAACGAAAAGAAGGCAAACGACGCTGAGGGACAACAGGGCAAAACGTGATCAATGCCAATCAACTGTTTGAACGTTGTGTCCCTGTGCTGACAGAGCATTGATTGCTTGGGACAATTGCGTTTCCCTCACCAATATATAATCAGTATCGTAGGTGGCGATCGTAAAGATGCTCACCCCTGCCTCAGCTAAAGGTGTGGCGATCGTTGCCAAAATACCCACTAGAGCCAGATCAAACGGCCCGTCTAGCTTCAGAGCACGCCACCCCCGCTCACACACGGTTTCAGCAGGGACTCGCGCTTCAGAACACACCACCGATAACTCGTCAGCAGTGCGCGTAATAGAGAAAAACGCTGCCACACTTGCCCAAGCGGGTATGGGATCTGAAGCATTGAGCCGACAAACCACAAGGCGATCGGGCAGTACCGAGAGAGTTAGCGCCACAGAATTCACTGTAATTTTCCACAATTCGTAGATAGCAATAGTTCGGACATTTTTGCGATAGCTAGCCCTTATCCCCCAACCCCTTCTCCCAGTACGGGAGAAGGGGAGCCGGATTGAAGCCCCTCTCCCCTCTTGGGAGAGGGATTTAGGGTGAGGGTCTATACTGCCCGTACAACAGAGTTTCCAACACCTCCACAAAAACTGTCCGAAGTATTGAGATAGGCTATTTAACTACACTTCCCCGATCGCTCTCCAGACTTCATCCCGCATCGGTTAGCCTGAAGAAAGTCGATCGGGGGCATATGAAGTGAACATCCAGCCACGCCATAGATGGGCACTGACCATTGAAGCCGCAATAGCCATTCAGCAACAATTGCGAAGTGAAGTGGTGACGACGGATCAGCTTGACTCCATTCAGCATATTGCAGGGGTGGATGTGGGATTTGAGGCAGGGGGCACCGTGACTAGAGCCGCTGTTGTCGTGCTGAGCTTTCCAGATTTGCAGCTACAGGAGCAGACGATCGCCCGCCGTCCCACTGAATTTCCCTACGTGCCGGGGTTTCTTTCCTTCCGAGAAGCACCCGCTATATTGGACGCTCTAGAACAAATTAAAATAACTCCCAACTTAATTTTGTGCGATGGTCATGGGATCGCTCACCCGCGCCGCTTCGGGATCGCCTGTCATCTGGGCGTGTTGACCAATCTACCAACGGTTGGGGTTGGCAAATCAATTCTAGTCGGCACCCATGCAGAATTAGCAACCGATCGCGGCACATGGCAACTCCTGCATCACAAAAATGAGATTATTGGGGCAGCACTGAGAACTCGCGTTGGCGTAAAGCCAGTGTATATTTCTCCAGGGCATCGGATTAGTGTACAGACGGCGATCGACTATGTTTTGGGTTGTACTACTAAATATCGCCTCCCCGAAGCGACCCGCCTCGCTGACAAATTAGCTTCCCACAAAGAGTCCTTATCTGTGGGTGCAACTTCACAACTGGCGATCGAACCTGGAAAACAGTTAACTTTCTGGTGAATTCCAGATCAAAATCAAAACAACACAGATAACGCAGAATGACCTATGTTTGTTACCAACAGCATGGAGAGGCTGAGGAGATGACTCAGTTAGTGAACGAACTGATCTTGGAATGGCTAGAAGCAGGTCAGGTCAAAATTCAGATGATCTACGACCAGCAACCTAGTAAAGCACCGGGCGTAATCCGGCTCGGCCGCGACCCTGCCCGCTGTGACATTTTGCTGTCACATCCAACCGTTTCGGGGCTACAGGCGGAAATCTTTTTTGACCCGAAGCAGAATGGGTTCTGGCTCCGTAGCCTGCGGGATAGTAACCCAGCGATCGTTGATGGCAAACGACTCACGGAGGGCGAAGCGCTACTGCGACAGGGCGGCGCTATTCTGCTAGGACAGCTACAACTCAAAATTGTCCAGATTACGATCGCCCCCCTCACGATTCCCCCTACAGTTCTGGGAGCGCCAACGGGTAATCCTTCTGCCCCATCCCCACCCACCACCCCACCCACGGAAGGCGTTGGGCAGACCTATGGCTTAATGTGCCCCATGTGCCATCAGGTGTCATCCTATGAATGTCTAGAGACGGGTTGCTGCTGGTGCGGCACGTCCTTAGCAGCAGCAGCCAGCATTCTCATGGTTCCCAATTAAGCGGGAAGGATAGGGCTGAATCACAGCAGAAATTTGGCTCAAAAATGTGGATCGGGGTTAATCTAGGAGGTTTCTAGAAAAGGTTATTCATAACAAAGGTAGATACGGTCTGATGCAAGTCCATTTAGCGTGAAACTATTTAGAGCGAAATTATTCAGAGCTAAGAAATAGATGACGAACTCTGCTAGTGCTGTACGCATCCAACTAAGTTGGGAAGATCCCGCGTCTGGAGAACAGCGCAATCCGATACTGGCAGTGCCGATCGCCCTCGGTCGAGAGTTTGCCCAAATGCCTGCCACCTTTGGAGAGCAGCGCGTTTCCCGCATTGTCTTGGACAGTGAAGCCGTCTCGCGCTATCACACGCTGATTCAGGTAGAGGGCGCTAGTCTGGTTGTGATTGACCAAAACAGCAGCAACAGCACCCTAGTCAATGGGACGAGGCAGTCCCGCAGCTTGCTCACCAACGGCGATACTCTGCAAATTGGGCCATACCAAATTTCGGTGACCTTCGCGGTAAATTTCCCGACCTCTCCGCCTCCCGCGAATTCCACCATTCTGTTTAACCCAGACACCGATGCCCCAGATGCTGAGTTGGAGTTGCCCGCCTCAGCACCCACACCCACCCCTGCAAGTCCTGCTCCTCCTGCCATTGCCGAGTTTCCGCCGCCAGCGTTTAACGCGCAACAGGTGTCGATCGATGACTTGATGATGACCGGGCTACCCATTCAAGAGTTTGACTATGCCACGATCGGAGCCGGGCTAGGCAGTTTTGTCTGGGTGGATCTGCTGCGAATTGGAGGAGTGCGGGCTGAGCAAGTGGTGGCCTTGGGGATGGAACCCCAGCCCTATGCCCGTTACCAACGCCTCTGTCGCAACTCCCAGATCCCGCTCCATGAGCGATTACGATCGAACTCCGACTCTTGCCCCGACAATATTTGGGGTTTCCCCAGCTATGCCATGCGGGAATCGTGGCACGACCTCTTGCATGGACAGATTGGAGCCGCCCTGTCTCACCTATGGCAGGTTTTTGCAGAACCGAGCTTTGCCCAAACCTACACGCCGCGATCGGGAAATGTGTTTTCATCCCTCGATCGTGAGGCAAAACGAATTGGTTGGGAGAAAATCTATCAGTACGGTCGGGTGCGAGCAATTCGGCAAACAACGGATGGACGATATGTGATTGCCTACTCCCGCTCCAGCGCTAGCCGTCGAGATCACGCCTTTGTCCTAGCGCGCTATATTCACCTGTCACCAGGATATCCAGCTATCCAGTTTCTCCCTGATTTGCAGGAATACCGGGAAAAAACCAAGGACTTCAAGTCCGTTGTCAACGCCTATGAAGCCCACGATCATATTTATCAGCACCTAGAACAACACGGCGGTACAGTGCTGCTGCGAGGGCGGGGAATTGTCGCCTCCCGTGTGGTGCAACGAATTTATGAAGCTCGGCAACGCCATAAATCGATTGCCGTGCTGCATTTATTACGATCGCCCAAACCCCAGGGCAACAAGTTTGAGCTTGCCCAACGGTGCGTCGAAAACCACTACGAGTTTCAACCCTTCAACTGGCCCAAAGCGTGTTGGGGCGGCGAGTTAAGGACAGTATTAGAGCAGGCTGACCCCCAGCAACGTCTGCGGCTGTTGGCAGATTGGGGCGGCACTACCACGGCCGATCGAACCGACTGGCGCAGAATTGTCAAAAATGGCATCGCTGAAGGCTGGTATCAAGTCATCTTTGGCGAAGTAGAGCGAGTCGAGCAAGATGCTCAAAACAAGACCGTGACCTACATCCAGGAAAAAGGCACCCAAGGCACGGTTAAATTAGAAGCACACTTCATTGTCGATGCCACAGGATTAGATGCCAAGGTGAAAACTAATCCTCTCTTGGACGATTTTGTCACCCACTACAACTTGCCCCTCCACGACAACGGCCGTTTAGCTGTAGCCAATAATTTTGAAGTCGCCGGAATGCGAAACGAGACCGGTCGCTTCTACGCTGCGGGGGCCATCACTCTGGGCGGCCCCTATGCTGCGGTTGATAGCTTCCTGGGGTTGCAATATGCTGCCCTTGTTGCGGTTGATAGTCTCGCCGCCGCCCGTGCCCCCAAGCTAAACCGCTTGAATATGGTTAATTCTTTGGGACAGTGGGTAAAGTGGGTATTAAATCAAGCCCCTTAGAAATTGGGTGTAAGTTCGCGTATAGTTTTATACTCGTCCTCCAAATCCCCCAAGATTGGGGGATTTGGAGGGCAGATCGGGACACAATTTGAGTTTGCAAACCATTTCGTAATGGTTGGTACTCCACCCTTCAATTCAGCACAATTCAGGAGGATAACCTTGAATCGAGGTGGTAAGATTGCAACGAATGAACTTAGAGGGTTTGTTGTGACTCGCTCTGCAACTTTAGCGCTCCAGGCTACGCTGCCTTCCATCGCTGATAACAACCGTCTAAGGCTGTTTTCTGGCTCCGCCAATCTCTCCCTTTCCCAGGAAGTTGCCCGCTACCTTGGAATAGATTTAGGTCCAATGGTTCGTAAGCGCTTTGCTGATGGAGAACTTTACATCCAAATTCAGGAATCTATCCGAGGATGTGATGTTTACCTAATTCAGCCAACGTGCCATCCGGTCAACGATCACCTGATGGAGTTGTTGATTATTATTGATGCCTGCCGTCGCGCTTCTGCTAGACAAATCACGGCTGTGTTGCCCTACTATGGCTACGCCCGCGCCGATCGCAAAACAGCAGGACGTGAATCCATAACGGCCAAGCTAGTCGCCAACTTAATTACCCAAGCAGGGGCAAACCGAGTATTGGCTATGGATCTGCACTCAGCGCAAATTCAAGGCTATTTTGATATTCCCTTTGACCATGTTTATGGTTCACCTGTGGTTTTGGAGTATTTGGCAGCAAAGCAATTATCAGATATTGTAGTTGTCTCGCCCGATGTGGGCGGCGTGGCTAGAGCGAGAGCATTTGCGAAGAAACTAAATGATGCTCCCTTAGCCATTATTGATAAGCGTCGCCAAGCCCACAATGTGGCAGAGGTGTTTAATGTGATTGGGGATGTGTCCGGCAAGACGGCGGTGTTGGTCGATGACATGATTGACACGGGCGGCACAATTTTCGAGGCGGCTCGTTTGCTGCGGGAGCAGGGGGCTTCCAAGGTTTATGCCTGTGCGACTCACGCGGTCTTCTCACCTCCGGCAATCGCCCGTTTGTCCAGTGGGCTGTTTGAAGAAGTGATTGTCACCAATACAATTCCCATTCCTGAGGAGAGCCGCTTTCCTCAACTCACGGTTCTCTCTGTCGCCAATCTTTTTGGCGAAACCATCTGGCGCATTCACGAAGACAGTTCTGTGAGCAGTATGTTTCGGTAAGGGATCTGAGGGTTAATAGTGTCCCACTCAGACGGGTTTCGACTACTTCGACAGCGCTCAGCACAAGTGCGCTCAACCCTCAACCGTCGAGAGTAGTCGAAACTCGGTTTATTGGTACTTTATTTTCACGCAAGTCCCTAAGTATGTTTCAATAGAGGCACTCGAATCCTTCACAACTCCTGAGCTTCGTAGGCGGCTACAATCCGCTGAACCAAGGGATGGCGAACAACATCAGCCGACGACAGATGGCAAAACGCCACCCCTTCCACGTTTTGTAGAACAGCCCGCGCCGTTGACAACCCTGAAGACTGATGGGAAGGCAAGTCAGTTTGCGTTAAATCCCCCGTGACGACCATGCGCGATCGGAAGCCGAGACGAGTCAAGATCATCTTCATTTGCGCTGGAGTCGTGTTTTGCGCCTCATCCAGGATCACGAAGGCATTGTTTAGCGTGCGGCCGCGCATGTAGGCGATCGGAGCCACTTCAATCACCCCCCGCTCCATCAAGTTAGGGATCTTCTCTGGGTCAATAAACTCATAGAGTGCGTCGTAAAGGGGACGGAGATAGGGATCAACCTTTTGCTGCAAATCCCCTGGCAAGAAACCCAGCTTCTCCCCTGCTTCCACAGCAGGACGCGTCAAAATTAGGCGCTCATACTGGTTCGCCAGCAACGCATGGACTGCTAAAACCGCTGCCAGAAATGTTTTACCCGTTCCCGCCGGCCCGATGCCAAAAGTCAAATCGTGGGTGCGGACTGCCTGGATATACTGCCACTGCTGAAACGTCTTGGCTCGAATACTTTCCCCCCGCCGGGTACGGGCCAGCACATCCTGCCGCAACGCTACAAGTTCTTCTTGGCGATCGGTATCAAACGCTTGACGGGCTGTGAGAATATCCACTCTGGCAATGCTTCTACCCGTGCGCCACAGAGTTTCTAAGGACTGAACCAATTGAGAGCAAAACAGCACTTGGTTGGGAGTTCCAGAGATCAGCAACTCTTGCCCTCTCAAGACCACAGTTGCACCAGTTTGTTCCGACAAAATCTTGAGGTTGTTTTCCTGAACGCCAGCCAGAGCCATTGCACTCTCAACACTCGGCAACTGAATCGAGGCAAACTCTGCCATAGTTGCTATTGGTTACGCCGCTTAGGAGGAGCTTTTACGACTGGCGATCGGGGAGCCTCACTCAGTACGTCCTGCCGTCGAGTCGGTCTCGTCGATTCTGGTCTGGAATCTGTAAATTGCTGCGAGTCTTGAGAAGCCGCTTCACCGTCTGCATCTGTGCTAAATACATCAAGGTGAAGGGTCTGACCCACGGACTGGGCCGCAGCTTGGAGAACCGTTCGCACCGCTTGGATGTTGCGTCCCGATCGGCCAAAAACCCGGCCCCGATCGGAACCTTCAAAGGCCAAGCGAATCCAAACCCGCGCTTTGTTAGGGCGCGGTGTATTAGGGGAAACTTCACAGTCCACTCGCAACGAGTCTGGAGCGTCTAATAACGGCTTCACCAGAAAAGAGACAAGCCCAACATAGTCTGGTGTAGAGGGTAATGAATCGCTATCAGCAGGGCGATCGGCCATGTTACTCCTTTGTGGCTCCAGCAGTAGCCCCAACATAAGCTGGCTTTAGCACTTCGGCTCTCTCAAGAATGCGGCGAACTGTATCGGTAGGTTGGGCACCCTGCTCCAGTCGCTTCATGATGGCAGGAACGGACAAACGAACTTCATCCGTTCTAGGGTTGTAAAATCCTAGCTCTTCTAGGGGGCGACCATCGCGGCGAACACGAGCATCCATCGCCACAATTCTGTAACTAACTTCGCGCTTTTTACCGTAGCGCTTCAACCGCAGTTTGATCATGCTAAGACAGGTGATTCCTTTATTAGGGAGATAAATTAAGTAGAGGTGAGTTAGACAAATAACAGATAGTCAGTATTAAGTGCCCCAAAATGAAAACGAGCTAACTTGGGGCAATTAAACACTGGATTAAAATACTATCACTTCTTTCACCTCTCCGAGACCCCCATGAGTGATGAATATCCCAGAAAGATAAGCTTTAGGGCAACAAGTCGTAGTGAACTATCAAAAATATTCCAAAAAACTCAGTCGTGCAAGCAAGTTGCAGAACAAACGAGTTTTCTCTAATTCTAAAGTATCGCTAGGAAATAATGCTTAACTTGAATGGCAATGAAGGTATGCTAGCAGGTCTACTAACTAGCGATACCACGGGGAACGCCTTCCAGAGCTTCTTCTTCTGTTTCAAAAATCTCAAATACTGAGTCCATCATTGTAACTTCAAACACCAGCTTGGCTTCTGGGTGAACGTTACAAATCCGAAAACTGCCTTTCACTTTTTCAGCATCTCGCATTCCCGCCACTAGCGAGGTCAGACCTGAGCTATCGATGAAGTTAACCTGCCCCAAATTTACGACAACATGGCGGCTTAGCTTGGAAATGCACTCCTGCAACTTTAGGCGAAATTGCCAGGCTGTTGTAATGTCTAAACGCCCAGTTGGGGTTAGAACAATCACCGTAGTGCCATCCTGGGTTGTGTACGTTTTCTGCTCCATGTGGTTTCGCTTGACCTCCCAATACTTTAGAACTTATACCATTGACTCTAGGTCAATACCACCCTACCCACGGACTACCTTCAGTAGTTTAGCTCAGACATTCTCATGTGTCGGCGGTCCAATTAACCCAATCTTGAGGTTTTAGGAAAATCTCATAGAGCTTCGCTTCTGGGCTGTCTGGTTCTGGTTGATAGTTGTACTCCCACCTCACTAGGGGGGGCAAAGACATCAGAATTGACTCAGTTCGTCCATTGGTTTGTAAACCAAAAATGGTGCCTCGATCGTAAACTAAATTAAATTCAACATAGCGCCCCCGCCGATAGAGTTGAAAATTGCGGTGGCGATCGTCGTAGGGCAAGGCTTGACGGCGTTGGGCGATCGGTACATAGGCAGGCAGAAAAGCCTGACCACAACTTTGGACTAACTCAAACACATCATCCCAAGACCGCTGGGCGAGATCACCAACCTGGGCACTATGCAGGGCTGCTGCTCCTTGGGGATCAGGGCCACGATAGAGTTCACCCCGCCCGTCCTGATAGTCAAAAAAGATGCCACCGACTCCACGGGCTTCTTGACGGTGCTTGAGATAAAAATACTCATCGCACCAACGCTTGAAGGTCGGGTAATACTCTGAGTGGTGGGAATTGCAAGCTTGCTGAAGCGTCCGGTGAAAGTGGGTAGCATCTTCGGCAAAGGGGTAGTAGGGCGTGAGGTCTGCCCCACCCCCGAACCACCAAACCGGCCCGGCTTCAAAGTAGCGATAGTTGAGGTGGACGGTGGGAATGTAGGGGCTGCGGGGATGCAGAACGAGGGAAACGCCTGTGGCGTAGAAGCGATGCCCTGCTGCTTCTGGGCGTTGTACCAAGATTGAGGGGGGCAGGTGAGTTCCCCAAACCTCAGAAAAGTTCACGCCGCCTTGTTCAAAAATTGCCCCATCTTTCATGACTCGCGATCGGCCACCACCGCCCTCTTCCCGTTGCCATGCGTCTTCTTGAAAAGATTTAGCCCCATCTAATTCTGCTAATACTTTGCAGATTTGATCTTGCAGTCCCTGAAGGAACTGGCTGACCCGTTGGCGAGAGTCAGCGGGAAGACTAGGAGTGGGAGAACCAGGGAGGGGGGTGAGGTGAAGAACTGGACGATCGGAGGCAAGTGTCATATAGGTTCAAATTTCTAAAGATGCTTGTAGAAAATCTTTGTAGAAATGGTAGTTGCTTGAGAGAATCTCAGACCTTAGTCCAACCACTTTTTGATTGACCCAGAACTGTGATTAACTCAGAAACTCTGCTAAGGCTCCATGGCTTGTGGCAAAGAAACCAGTTAAAATGCACTTCTCTACGGTATTGAATTTCTCATTTGGCGTGACTGCGGTCGCTAAAACTTTAGTCACTGGAGCAATCAGGTTCTAGTGCTTTAGAGACCTAACAGTTTAATGGTTGGATCGATCGCTTCAATAATTCGATCGCTTTAATGATTCTAAGCACGAACGGGTTCAAGTGATCTGTTGAAAACAAAAGGTTAGGGTAAATTTCTGTACCCTCCGGTGCTGCAAAGTGACTTAAGAGGTTGAGTTTAGAAAAGGGGGTTTTAGGATGGGGGATTTATTGAGGCTACGAGGTCACAGAAATAGCACAGGATTTCAGTGTTCTCTAGTCAAAACCTATCAAGCCATTAGCTCAGCTTCTGTGGATGATTTGTGGCGTAAAGTTGTTGATTTAGCAGACGTTTCCTGGCATCCGCTATTGACCAGAACCAATGTTCCTAGTGGTTTAGTTGTGAAGCCAGGGCTAATTTATCAAGCTGTGACTCGATTCAGTCCCATTCCCATTCAAATCTTTGTGGAAGGAGTGCGACCTAGAGAGGTGCTAAGCATTCGGATTCTGGCTATGCCTGGAATCGAAGAGCGAGTCACGTACAAGATTGAATCCACGGTTTGCGGCACCCGGATTTCCTACTCGGTAACCTTGCGGGGGTGGTTGTCTCCTCTGGTGTGGATTTTGGCACGTCCCTATGCGGCGCTCGTTGCTTCTAAGTTGGCCCGAGCGGCGGAGCAGGCTGCGTTGCAGGTGGTCTCAGGGGATCGCAGAACCGATCGCGGTAGTTGCTTCGATTTTTAAGGAAATTTCCAGAAAAGTTTGTACCAGGAACCGGAAGGGCGAAGCATCCGGGCAAAGACCCTTGAAACTTAATTCTGTCCTTTTGCCGAATGCTTCGCCTCTACAGGGGTAACAGCTTTCTCAGAAATCTCCTGAGCGGCTGGCTGCTTGTAGTGTTAGTTCGGGTTGTTCCGTGACTAAGGTCATGGGTTAAGGATGACGTTCTGCTCATGGCATTTAACGAAGCAATTTTTATACTTGAAATATCAAAGCACTTAGTACATGAGTGCTTGGTGAATCAGTTAAGAAATTTATAGGAGTCACTGTGATGAAGCGTTCCATTTTGGCAGGTATTACGGCTCTTTGCCTTGTCGTTCCTTCAGGATTTGTGATCACCGCGCTGCCTGCGATCGTGCAAGCTCAGCGCCCCAATGTAGAGTCCATTCGAGAGCAGGCTCTGGCAGGTGTTAATTTAACCTCAGAGCAAAAGTCACGGTTGGCCCAAGTTCAGCAGGAGACGCGAACCCAAATCGAAGGCACGTTGACCTCTGAGCAATTGAGCCAATTTAAGGCGGCGATCGTCAGCGGACAGGACTTCCGTACAGCGGCGACCAATGTAAATCTATCTCAGGAGCAGAAGACCAAGATCCGCGCCATTATGAAGTTGGCGATGCAGAAGGGAGAAGCAATTCTCACTCCTGCCCAACAGCAACAAGTTCGTCAAAATCTGCGGGGGCTACAAAATCGGAACCGATCGGCACTGTAGAACATGAGGGAGTTGCACACCACCTTGATTTCACTGACGCTCCTCAGAGTGGAAGGAAGGATGCAATGTTTGCAATAATTGCACGAGTTCACAAAAGCCCGCTACTTCTGGTGCTGCTGTCATGTAGCGGGGCTGGTGGGCAAGTTGATTGGTGTAGGCAGCAACATTTGCGACTCCCACAGAGCAGGGAAAGTTGGCAGAGTCGAAGAGGCTTTCGTCGTTGGGGCTGTCGCCAAGGGTGAGGACATGGGCAGGGGTGCAGTGGGGAAATCGATCGCCCAAAACCTGAAGTAACCCTGTCGCTTTATCTTGCTGAGGCGGTTTAATGTGGCACTGTACCGTGCTGTAGGTAAAGCCCCAGCCCCAGATCTGGCAGTAGGTTGCCAGTTTTTGTAGGGTTGCCACATCCAAGCCTTGGACATCAAACGTCCAATCTGTTAAGCGAAACTGGTTGTCTTCGGACTCCTGCAAACGAGGATATTCGGTCTGCAACCGTTGAAAGAAGCGCTTCAGTTTCTGGCGATGGGAATTCAGGTCGGCAATGGCGGTCAAAAACATCGGGGCGCTGCGATCGGCTGCATAAAACACGCCGCCATTTTCGGCGATCGTCCCTACCACCGGCAGATAATGGGCCAATCCACTCACCCAGCCGCCGGAGCGTCCGGTCACAATCAGCACGGGGATTTTAGCTTCAGCCAGCGCTTCTAGGGCATGGAGCAGTTGAGAGGTGAATTTTCCTCCCGCTGTCAGGGTGCCATCCATGTCTGTGGCTATCAGACGAGTTTTCCGAAAACAATCCAGCCCCGCATCATCAACATGGGTAGCAGCATCGTGGGGGGCGATCGGGTGCGGCAACGGGATCAGAAAAGACATACAAACCACCAAAGCTGGGGACATTGCGATCGTTCACTTCTGAGTATGCCCCGATCGCAGCCTGCTTCATGAAACAAAATCTCCTAGTCTGTGAGACGTTAGATAGGATCAGTATAGATGTTCCTGCTAAATCTCTCCGACAAACGCTAATGACACCAGACCAGCGCGATCGACTCTACCAGCTAGAGGCAGAACGGGTCGGCATTCACAAACCCATTCTGTTTGCCCTCTATCAAGCCCACCGTCAACCTAACCTGTCCGATGGGGAGACCGGATTAGGAATTTCTCCCGCGAATCGGATTACGTTGGAGGCAGTTAATACATTTCAGGGACAAATTCACTACGCTGCCAATACCCTGCGGAGCTTTACGGATAGTTTGGCGGCCCAAGGTTGGACGGCAGAGGATATGTGGCAGGCAGAGCAGGGACGCTACACCGAGTCCTTGGTTCAGTCGATCGCCCAGGGGTGTGCCCCTCCGACCAGTGAGATCAGTGCTGCCCGTTTGGAGCGTTGTGATAGCAAAACCTTACTCCAAGCGTATTTAGCCGATACTGCCACCGACTATAAAACTGAGACCTTACCCGCCAATCTAGCCTACGTCGATCAGGCATTGCTCACGCTGGTGGCACAGATTCCCAATGGATACAGAGGACTATCCCACCAACGAGAAGCAGTTCTGGAGGCTCTGCGGATCTGGCAACGGCTAGCCGATCGCGCCACCACGATCGCCGCCCTCAGTTCCACAGCCGGGACTCAAATCGGGAACATCATCAACCTCAGCGAAAGTCACCTCGATCCGGTGCTGCTGCAATCTCTACAACACCTATCCCATCAGTATTCTGGATACCCCCATCAACGGGAAGCGTTACTCCGCTTGAGCCAGATTTGGTTTCGGCTGGAGTCCAGAGCAGCGACGATCGCCTGGCTCAGTCAAGACCCCACAGCAGAACCGACTCCCCAACTTCTAGACCCCGCCCTGATTGCCTTCGTCCAACGCCTGCCCCAGATTTACGAAGGCAAGGGAGTTCAGCGCAATGCTTTAGTGGAAGGATTTCGACTGTGGCGACAACTGGACTCCCGCGCCGCCGCGTTGGTTGCTTTGGGAACAAATCCAGACCTGCTGAGCGCTGGCACCCAAGACCGCGCTACCCTCATGAACACGGCAAGTCAGCTAGACCGGGAGTTGCTAGAGTTCATCCGCCGTGTGCCAGCGGAGTATCAAGCAGAACTGCATCGGGAAAGCTTAATTCGACTAGTGCAAATGTGGCGAGATGCTACCCATGAGCAAATGATCGCGTCTTTGCTGGATGACTTGAAGCGAATGTCCCAAGCCCGTCGCGACAGTCTAGATGCGCCACCTGTGCCCGTGCCCGCATTTTCCGCCAAACCGCCCGCAGCGTGGCATCCCGACAATCTTCAGCTTGGTGCGGCGATCGTGCCCAATGGGAGTTTCACATGGGCCGAGGCTACCCAGGGCGGCACCTATCTGCCCCCTGACCAAACCACTGTAGACGCGATCGTGCAGATGGCTCATCTGGTTCAACAGGCCCGCGATCGCATCGGTCGCCCATTTCACGTCACCCGCTGGTACTTGCCCATACCCCTCGCCTCAGACCGTCCCACCCACAGTTCTTACGCCCTCGGCAGTGCGATCGAATTCTATTGTGATGGACTGACAGGCAACCAAGTCTACTGGTTTCTCGACCCCTGGTGGCCGGCTGGCTTAGGACGTTATGCTCAGTTTCCCTACCTAATTCACCTCAGCGATCGGCAAGATGCCGTCCGTTGGTCTCGTCAAAGTTTTACATTTGTGGAAAAGTAAATGTGTATTATCCTGAAGGAGGTGAAACATTCAAGTCATAGTCCTCGTAACCCTAGATAAATTTTTCCTGTGATATATTTTACTTCTACAAGGTGAGTATAACCACTTATGCTTTGGCTGCAATGCTTTAACTTGATTAACATTGGGTGAAGCAAAGCTTAAGCGCCTCATAAGATTAATAAACTCTCCGGGTTGCCGGTGATGTCATCGTTCAACTTAAGGGCATTCTGTAGATCATCAGGGCATTAGGGAAAGCAATTAGTGAAATCGAGTGAAATCGTTGGCAAGCATCTACACAATCAAGCCGTTAGTCCCGCATTTTTAAGGTCGCTCAGCTACCCCTTGCTGTGAGGAGAGGAACCAGGGTAACTAAGGCTTCAAGAGCCAATTTGAGGTTTAACGGGTTAAAACTACTCCGAACCTGCTCAAGGGAGTATCAGACTGCCAGAAATTCGGATCTGTGAAGATTTGTGAGGCTGGCATACATCTACACCAAGATCTTTCCTTCGCAGCCCATTCATTTATGGTTGAAAACCTCAAAAATCTCCAAGTAAGGGCTTTATAGACTTGATGAAGACTCAAAGAGTCACCCAATGGCATCTTTGCGCTTTAAATTACGTCATCCAATATGGCATCAAACCAAACGGCATCATCAACCTAGTTGGGGCAGAATCGTAACGTCCCACCACGACTTTCTCCTATCTGAGGAAACAGATAGGTTTTGAAAGCAAGCAACCATCACCTCTTGTGCTACTACTATGTCAACTAATTCTTTCCTACTTGTAGCCTCTCGCCTAGCACAAACCCCCGCTAAACCGGTGAGAACTCAACCCGCCAAACCTGCTGAACCCAAGGGAACTATTCTGTCTTCCCCTGCCCCTTGGATTGGCACAACAGGGCTACTGGTGGTGCTAATCATTGTTTTGGGAATTTTTTCTAAGTTGAAGGTAGATGAACTAAATAAGCGGCTCCGATTTGAGGGGTTAAAAAACAAGCAGATCCAGGGCAAGTTGAAGCTAGCTGCGGAAACCATCAGCAAGATGGAAAAGAATCCCGATTTGATTCACTCACGGGAATTTAATTTGGATTATTTGAGAATGCGAATGGCTGAGGAAGTCTTCCATTATTCGATTCTGAATCAAATTAAAATTCGAGTTAAAGAAAAGATTTCTGTTGCCCTTCGTCCTCACCAGGCCAATGAGGGCACTTTGGGAATTGCGAGTACGGGGCGGCAAGTCGATGAAATGTTTGATGTGCAATATGATCCTGAAGGCGAGAAAAAAGGGACGAAGCGGGTACTCTTTCGCGTAGAAATTAGACTCACGAAGCTCCCAACTCAACCCACCTCTGCCACGATTAGCCAGATTATTAATTGCTTGGAAACTTACCTGAGTCCTTCGGAGGAAAATGCCACGTGGCAGCCAACGATTCAGGGACGGATCGCTCAAATTCATTGGGATCAGAAAGCCAAGCCGACTCCTTTGCTAGTGTTGGAACAAACTGCTGAAGGCACTAATGTGACATTTCGGACTCAGAGAAGTGTGGTGCAGAAGTAAGATTTATGCCTCTACAGTAGACATCGCCAACTCCACAACATCTTGCGCTAGGATTAGAGACTGTTCCTTCAAGGTTGCTGGGTCATGGGCACAAAGCCGACGATCGCCATTTCTCATTTGGGTTGCGAAAAAAATCGCATTGACACTGAACACATGCTTGGTTTGCTGGTGCAAGCGGGCTATCAAGTCGATGGGAACGAAGAATTGGCCGACTATGTGATTGTCAACACCTGTAGCTTCATTGAAGCGGCGCGGAAGGAGTCGGTGCGGACGCTGGTGGAACTGGCTGAAGCGAATAAAAAGATTGTGATCACGGGCTGCATGGCCCAGCACTTCCAGGAGCAATTGTTGGAGGAGCTACCGGAAGCGGTGGCGGTGGTGGGCACTGGAGATTACCACAAGATTGTGGATGTGGTGGAACGGGCTGAGGCAGGAGAGCGCGTGCATCTCGTTTCGGCGGAACCCACCTACATTGCTGATGAAACGACTCCTCGCTATCGCACTACGACCGAGGGCGTGGCTTACCTGCGGGTGGCGGAGGGCTGCGACTACCGCTGTGCCTTTTGCATCATTCCCCATTTGCGGGGCAATCAACGATCGCGCTCCATTGAGTCGATCGTTACCGAAGCCCACCAACTAGCGGCAGAGGGAGTCCAGGAAATTATTCTGATCTCCCAAATCACGACCAATTATGGGCTGGATCTGTATGGCGAACCGAAACTGGCAGAACTGCTACACGCCTTGGGAGCGGTGGATGTGCCCTGGATTCGGATGCACTACGCCTACCCCACCGGACTCACTTCAGGGGTGATTCAAGCAATTCAATCTACGCCCAACGTGCTGCCTTACCTTGATTTACCGTTGCAACATTCTCACCCTGAAGTGCTGCGGTCGATGAATCGTCCTTGGCAGGGACAGGTCAACGATCGCATCATCGATCGCATTAAAACTGCCATCCCCGGCGCTGTGCTGCGAACCACATTCATCGTTGGCTTTCCTGGGGAAACCGATGCCCACTTTGCCCATCTTCAGGAGTTTGTCGAACGCCACGAATTCGACCATGTGGGAGTGTTCACCTTTTCGCCAGAGGAAGGCACCCCTGCCTACAGCTTGCCCAATCAGCTTCCCCAAACGGTGATGGATGCCCGCCGCGATGCGCTCATGACTGCCCAGCAACCGATCTCGTTGAAACGCAACCAGGCAGAAGTCGGTAAGGTCGTCCCAGTGCTAATTGAGCAAGAGAACCCAGAAACTGGCGAGTTGATTGGGCGCTCCGCTCGCTTTTCTCCTGATGTCGATGGGTTGGTTTATGTTCAAGGAGAAGCCAAGCTGGGATCGCTGGTGCAAGTGGCGATCGATCGGGCTGATCCCTATGATCTCTATGGTCATGTTTTAGCAGAAGGCATGGTGTAGCAGTTCTTCAACTATTAAACCGCCGCTCCTCGACGACTTAACCACTGCTGAAACGATTTCTGACTTTCTCCCGATAGTTGCCCCAGGATCAAATTCTTGATGCTAACGTCTTCATCAAGCTGAGGCCAATGGATGCCGTTACCCCCCGCAATGAAGCGCCAGTCGTTGCGTTCTGCGATCGAGCCATGCAAGAGGCGAGGATACCAGGCTAGGGGAACAGCGATCGTGCGCCCATCTGACAAATCCACAGAAAGCGTGTCATCTGTGACGGTCACTCGCTGAATTACGGGTATTTCAGTTAGCTCAATCGGTAAAGAATTCATTCCAGCCTCCTAGCAATTGCTCTTGATGTGCTTCAACCAGTTTTTGAATGCGGTTAATCTCTCTGCGACTAAATCCTCGGTTACTCTGAAGGCGCAGGGGTTCCAGCCAAAACTTGGCTTCGTCCTGATCACGCTCAATATGTACGTGCTGTGGCTCATCCTGATTGCCTGCATAGCAGAAGAAACGATAGGGGCCAACGGTCAGCAGAGTAGGCATTCAAAACTTCTGATCCAGATGCCAATAACATAACTGACGCATGAGCGTAACGCATTACGCCGATCTCAATACTTAATTTTTATCCAATTTCTAATTCCCACCTCTCAATCCTGTCTTGAAAAAGTGGCCAATTAGGTAAAGCGAGCCGCACAGAACTGTTAATTTTTGGGGCGTTAACTTTTGGGGATCGATCGCCGCATCCAGGGCAGTGAAGACATCGGGATAGGCTTGGCAATGGGCTAGGTTGGGACAAACTGTTTGCGCCAATGTTGCCAGTTGCGTTGGCTCAGCGGAGAGGTGATCGGGCACGGGCACCAGGTAGAGTCGATCGCCCTCCCGCAGTAAGGCTTGAAACACGTCCGCGTGATCCTTGGTGGAGAGCATTCCCATCACCCAGTCGATCGCCCCGGTTCTTGGCGGCAAACTATCTACATATTGACGCAGGACTTCAGAAGACGCAGGATTGTGCGCCCCATCAATCAAAATCCGCTGCCCCTGCCAGATAAACCATTGTAAGCGTCCTGCCCAGCGGGTCTTACCTATGCCCTGCACGATCGCCTCCTCTGGCATTGCCCAGCCTTGGGACTGCAAAAGTTTAAGGGCGGCAATGGCAATGGCAGAATTGGTCAACTGAATCTGTCCTGGAAGCGCCAAGGGATACTGAATGCCCTGTGATTCTGCCCAGAGTAAATCAGTATCATCTCGCTCCAGTTTCTGTGCTGGATCAACCCACACCACAGGACACCCCAACTCGCTTACCCGCTGTCGCACCACGGACTCAGCCTCTGGCGGCAGCGGCCCGATCGCGGCTGGGCACTCCGCCTTAAGAATGCCGGCCTTTTCTCCGGCAATATCCGCCAAGGTCGGCCCCAGCCGTTGCCAATGTTCTCGGCTTAGGGAGGTGATGACGCTGACGAGGGGTCGATCGCAGACATTGGTTGCATCCAGTCGTCCCCCTAGCCCCACTTCAACTACAGCCAAATCTACATGCTGTTGAGCAAAATAGAGCCAGGCGGCCGCGGTGATCAATTCAAATTGGGTGGGTGGTGCTTCGGGAACGATGGCTGACTCAACTTGGAGCAGGCTTGCCAGAAATGCATCGGGGGCGATCGGCTGCTCGTTGAGACAAATCCGCTCACACCAGTCCACCAAATGGGGCGAGGTGTAGCGCCCAACGCGATAGCCCGCCTCGGTTAGCACAGCGGATAGGTAGGCACAGACTGAACCTTTGCCATTCGATCCCGCCACATGGATGATGGGTACCTGGTTTTGCGGATTGCCCAGGTTGGCTAACAGAGTTTGAATTCGTTCTAAACCCAGGTGTACGCCAAAATGCGCGAAGCGGTCTAGGAAGCGATCGAGATTAGACATTAAAGGAGGTGCGATCGATTGGGTTGGAGATGGAATAGTTTCCTAATTTACGCCAAGTGTCAAGGTTGTGTGCCAGGGCGTGTCATTAATTAAGTTAACGGCTTATGATCACTTGAGTACCTGAGAGGGGGAGATCTGCGTCATTCTCCATAGCTTTTGCAAGCATTAGCACCCAAGATGCCTATTTTTCCATCATTCTAATTGATGACACACCTTAGTATTTCAAATCAATAACTACTGAATTTCGCTTTCCCAAGCAATGAGTCATAACGTTCTAGTTGAGCGGCTGCTAATAACTTTCGCAGCATTCCCAAGATCTCTATTCAGTCCGCTCCAACCAGATTGTCATGCGGCGTTCCTACTCAAAAACTTCTTCAGCTAAAAGTTGACCTTTCACCCGTTCATATTCATCTTCGAGAAGCCAGTCTTGGGCAGCTTCATAGTTAGAGTGAGTGACTACGAGCTTATAGTCAAATGCAGGATTGAAAATATGGCAAGTACCATCTTGATCACCCACTAGCATAAGAATCTTAGGTGGGAAAAGAACTGGATCAACCCAAAGTTCCAGAAGTTTCCAGGTTTTAGCTTGTTCTGCGAGGGCTGGTGCGTGGGATTGCATGATACTCACCTGTTGTCTTCACGATTTTGATCTCGCCGTAGTAAAGAGAGGTTTGGCTCCCGTCTGCTCTAATTATGTAACCGATCGACTCTGAAAAGTAGAGTCCGTATCGTTCGTAATCATCTTCTTCATCCTCCAGCCCAGTTAGCTCTCCACCAGCAATGATAGCCTGCGTGACTCGTTTCAAGGTTTCGAGATCATTGAATACATGCGCTTTGCCTTCTCTGCGAAGGAGTCGCTGGACTTGAAGGGTGTTGGGCAAATGGCGATCAATCAGGCTTGGTCGAGGGTCAGGGATAATCTCTCGGTCAATTCCGCTCATAAGTTAGACGATCGCATATATCTTAGAGTCGCCCATTCTCAGTGATTACGCCAATTGGGATTGGTAAATTTTCTCCTAGTTTAGTCCTTGGGCTGTGTCTAACGTAGCCCACTTAATTCCGGCATTCAGTTGAGCTTAACCTTACCCTGGTACGACAAATCTAAGCCGCATAACGATCGCCCTACTCTGCACCAGGCGAGACTCAATCGCCTCCAGCAACGCCTGTTCATGGGCAGCTAGCCTTACAGTTAACCCTCATCATTGGTCTCCACCAGGGTCTCTCATGTGTCGGCTCCAGCGATCGTGTTCTACGGGACTGGCAATTTTAGTGTTCTCAAGCCCTACGCTTTATACCAGTTCAGTGGAATGACGATCGTCATCGGCGGTAGATAGCATTGAAATGAAATCAACGATCGCCAACCTATCCTGTACATGCAACAGTTAGCTGACGATCGCTGAAGTGATGGAATCATTCAGGTGAGCAGTTGTTGGGGTTCCTTCGTCAACACAACCTACAAGAGCAACGATCGCACTTAAAACGAAGCGCGAAGACTCTGCACGTCCGCCGCATTGGGTTGTTATACTGCTCCGACTACGCTGATTCTAAATGCGTAACCGGGATTTGGTCGATCCTTTCCGGGGATTTCGCTCCTGTTGCAACCTCATGAACTGTATGCAGAATGTCTGCTGAGTAATACCGATTTCCGCAGTTATTGCAGACTCCAATCGTTACATCCTCAAGAATGACAAATCCATCTCGATGCTTGAATGCTTCACGCTTAACTGTGCGGGGTTGCACCGTGCCTTCGCAATATTCACATCTGTATCCATACATATCCTTAGCCCTCAAGTTCTGTGACTTCGTAGACCGTGATGATTAAATAGCGTCCAGTACTTGCAAAACGCCCAATGACACCAACATGTGTTGGTTGATCGATCGCAGTCCCCACTATTATATGTTTTGTACCTCTGGGGTCATCCTTTTCAACTCGGATGACTTGACCGTTGAGAACTGCTGCTTCTACATCTAAAATGGTCAGAAAATCTTCAGCCATTTCCTCCATTGCGTGGGCTGACATATCATATTGGTGCAGTCGAATCTTCTCTCTAATCCGCTCAATGTCACTCCGAGGCACAAGCTTATTTCGATAACATCTTGCCAATCATATCAAGACGCTGCTAAGCACGTGACGTATGACTGTGACCCAATTGCTTATGGAACCGCGCCCGAAAAAACTTTTAGAAGTATTCGATGTAATAATCGCTGAAGTGACGGAATCATTCAGGTGAGAAGTTGTTGGGTTTTCTTCATCAACCCAATCCACGAGGGCAATCGCACTTTAATGTTAAGCGATCACGGAATGAAAATCCGCCGTGCGCCTTGGTAATCTTCGATGTCAAGCACTATATCAACCAAGCGATCGATACAACGTTCCCGATAGTCTGGTTCAGCCATCAGCCGATCAATACTGCCTATTGTGACAACAGGTAAAGATATAGGAGTGTTTTCCTCACGCATTACTTGCTCCAAAGAGTCTTTCCCTTTCATACTTCGGTTGGCGGTAATTAGAATCATCTGGTTATCCTGGGCATATTGCCAAACAACTCGATCATCACTTGTGACCGCTAAACCTACTTTTTCAAACAGAACAAAGCGGATAGAGATTAGCTCAAGCCAACCGCTTGCAGCAAGGCTACCTGCTAAGACAACAGAGTGTCCTCGTAAATTATGGTCAACCAGAAAATTCATGCTTGTGATTCAAGCTTGGCTCTTCTTGCTTGAAGCTTGGCTCGAATCGCTTCTGTTCCAGGCTTTGGAGGTTTGGCAGCAATGCGAGCAATCCGCTCACGATTTTGCTCTTCATAATACTGCCGCAGTTCCTCGGCTTCTTTGAGAACGAGTTGATACTCTGCTTCAACCTCTGTACGATGTACCTCAATGTAAGACAGCGCAGCACTCACCTGCTCATCAGTAAGGTCAAGCATGGCACGGATAAACTTTGACGGATAGTGTTCTGTCACATAGTCCATCACGTCGTAGAGCGTGATGCGTGTTCCTGCGATCGTCAACCCACGCTCTGTACGAATGATCGCTGCTTGTTCATCAGGCGCTAAAGTCATAGCTGTAGCCTCTTGAAAACCAACTTCATCCTACCCTAAGGAAGAGCAGGTAGATGTTTCCTTGGCTCCACCTGCTGCAAACTCTAGAGTGAAGTGACTCAAGAAATAGCTACCCTTCCTTATATCAGTTCAGTGGAATGACGATCGTCATCGGCGGTAGATAGCATTGAAATGAAGCCAACGATCGCCAATCTTTCCTGTACACGCAACAGTTAGCTGACGATCGCTGAAGTGATGGAATCATGCAAGTGAGAAGTTGTTGGGTTTCCTTCGTCAACCCAATCTACAAGATCAACGATCGCACTAGGAAGCGATCGAGATTAGTTATCAAGGTTTGTGCGATCGATTGGGTTGGAGATGGAATAGTTTCCTAATTTACGCCAATTGTCAAGGTTGTGTGCCTAGGGCGTATCATCACTTAAGTTAACGGCTTATGGTCACTTGAGTACCTGAGAGGGGGGATCTGCGTCATTCTCCACAGCTTTTGCAAGCATTAGCACCCAAGATGCCTATTTTTTCATCATTCTAATTAATGACACGCCCTAGTATTTGAAATCAATAACTACTGAATTTCGCTTTCCCAAGCAATGAATCATAACGTTCCCGGTCAGCGGCTGCAAGTAACCTTCACAACTTCACCAGAGGATTGGGTCAGTCCGCTGCACCAGGTTTGTTATTTTGTTATGCGGTGTCCGTACTGATTCCTAGTGCAATACACAACTCTGGGCTATATTTTGCTTCCTTCCAATGATACGCTGTTCTAATCTGCTCAACCGTTAGTCCTTTGGTTCCATCAAAATCGGCACTCTGGATGTTAGCCTCCTTCAAATTCGCGCCTTCTAGATTTGCACTCCGAAATCTTGCTCCTTGCAAATTTGCCCCTTGGAAATTGACATCCTTCAGCATTGCACCATGAAATCGCGCTCCTGAAAAATCTGCTTCTTGCAAATTTGCGCCCTGAAGGTCAACGTTCCAGAGTACAGCTTTTGGTAGCTGAACTCCTTGTAGAGAAACATAGGGTGCAATCAGATAAGCACCCACTTTTTTGGCATCAAAATCTTCTGGAAAGCAAGTTTGCTCATCGTATAGAATCTCTCGCAGATTTGTACTATCCAGTCTTGCATCCAACAAACTAGCACCGTATAGTCGCGCCCGATACAGTGAAGCTTTAGACAAGTCAGCCTTATCTAGGATTGCGCCCGTCAAATCTGTGCCTGTTAGATTAGCTCCAACTAGATCAGCACCCGTCAAGTTGATCCGTCGTAATTCTGATTCTGGAGCATCTAAATTACGCAACGTAGCCCCATCACTCGCCAAATTTTCTAGTGCAATTTTTCGGGCATAGCTGGTGGAAATGCCAGCGGCAGCAGCAGCATCGATTGCTTGCCAGTAATCAAAGTGCGCCCGTTTTCGTTCGGTCTGAATTCGCTCTTTTCTTGTGGGAATTTCCACCAGAAATGCAATTACTGCTATGAGCACACCTAATTTACTGATTGCATCAAGAATTTTGATAAAAGCCCAGTTTGTCAGCCAAGTCGAAATCAGTTCAGCAAAAACTAGAACGACTGTCAAAGCGACCAGTGTAGAGAGGAAAACAATAACTTGTACTCTTGTCCACTTTCGCATAATTAAACTGAACTGTTCATTTTCGATCTCATTTTGCCGACTATCTTGATAAACCGTCCTACCGATATATGGAGTCGCATAACGGCTCAAATCAGCGGCGGCAAATTGCCTCGATAATACCACCAGCAACTTTCAACCGTCTGTTGCATTTGAATTGTTGGGCGGCTTGCTACCCACATACCATTTCTATATCACAATTCGCGCCGCATACACAGTTCGCCGTCCTCTTCTTCTTCTCCGGTGAAGACAAAACCCATCTTCTCGTAAAACGGGCCGGGACCACCTTAGGCTGGAACGCAACTTGTTTCGACCGCATCCGCTCCAGGGCGCGTCTTAACGTGCGCGAAGAACAACTCCAGCGCCTTTCGCCCGTACCACGCCCCTGGTATTGCTCACCGATCATAAAGCGCCACAGAAAGTACTCTTGCTGAGCTACGTCGTCTTCCAACATCAAAAACCCGACTGGCACATCACCAGCGTAGATCGCGCGGAACCAAGCAACCTCTGGATTAAAGTGCGCTTCTGCGATGGATGCGGCGTTGGATGCCACGAACTGCTCTTGATGTGGGGCTACTTTTAAGCGGAGGATATCACGCCAGTTTTCCTTAGTGATCTCGCGCAGCGTTACTGCGAGGTCGAACTTGGACATACAGAGTGTTCTCCCTGAACAATGCTTTTAAGAATAGTTTCTCACTCAGGAACACAAGTGATACCACAACTGCTGCCCAACTTGTTACTAGACGGAAACTCTCTGTATATCACCCTAAATTGGGTGGATCGGCAGAAACTTTTTGTATATTACGCCAATTTAGGTGGATCTGCTGAAACTTGCGGGGTTTGAGTAGCAATGGATCAGACACTCACGTTAAAGCTTAGGGCGTGTCATCATTCAAATCTGGAATGTAGTCAGAGCAAGGCTTTCATGGCTACCCATCAAAAACAGGCTCAAGGCTGCAATCCAGGCTCCGTCAGGAATACCAGCCAGTTGATGATACGCCCTAGCGCTTCGTGGTGAAAATGCCCGTAAACATCATCAACATGCCGCCCAGGAGAATCACGATCGCCAGTCCACCAGCCGATGCGTTCATCCAATCAATACTTGTCCAATCAATCTGTGTCCAATCAATTGTTTTCACTAAATCAACCAAAATAAAATTGATGTTCTATCGATTTTAGTTTCATCTGCACCCTGTTGCCATAATTCGATCGCTTCATGACTCATTTGCGGTCTGTTTTGCAGCACGTAACGGCAGGTTCAAAGCATCAAACCTGGAACCAAAATCAAGGAAATTCTCAAACTAATTCTTAAACCTAAGTCGATCGGCTCAAGTTAGGAAGCTTCTTGCTTATCGAGTTGCTTTAAGTGAATGTGTTTGCGTCCTAGAGAAATTTCAAATTCATCTCCAGGTTGCAGATCCATCTGCTTCGTGTAAGCTGAACCAATCAGTAAGTTGCCATTTGATTGGACACTAATTCTATAGCTGGCACTGCGCCCCCCGCGACCATTCCCGTTTTGTTTGCCATCTAAATCAATTGAGCCATCCGCCTCAATCATCGCCATGTAGAACTTCATCATGTTCACTCGCTCAGTCCCGCTTTTTGTCACGGTGGAGTAACCACATTCCTTGGCTCTTTCTTCTACAGGCAGGCTCTCTAGTTCTTTGACCTTTTTAAGCAATGCCTCACCTGTCAGCGGATCAATCCTTTTCTTCTTGTTCATTAACTTAAATGCAATTAATTAACGAGGGTACATTGAACGTTACTCTGACTCCTACCAAGCCATTAATGCTTGACTTGATGTCAGCGAATAGAACTATATTACCTCGACCTTCTTATTTTTTTCGTGCCATGGACGCATCTTCATGAGTCCGATCGATTTAACCCTGCGATCGTCAATCCCTCTGCAATCATCCCAACAGTTAGTGTTATCAACTCATCCTGTACTTGAAATCACAAGAGCGTTTAACGTTAGACGCTAAACCAGCCATTCAAATTACGTTATGAAATTAACCACACGGGGGCATTACAGCGTCAAGGCGCTACTCGATCTCAGCTTGCAATTAGAACAGGGCCCGACTTCTGTGAAATCGATCGCCCGCCGCCAAGATCTACCCGCTCCCTACTTAGAAAAATTGCTGATTGAAATGCGTCGGGCTGGATTGGTTGAATCGGTGCGCGGGGTACAGGGGGGCTATTATTTAGCCCGATCGCCAGTTCACATTTCTTTGGGACAAATTCTCGAAGCCGTGGGGGAAACGATCGAACCCCTACCACGGCACACTCCCGATGCAGCTCGACCCGAAGATTGGGTCACCTTTAGCCTTTGGAATCGATTGCACCAAAAACTCAAAGAAGCCCTCTACAGTATTTCCCTGGAAGACCTTTACCACGATGCTCGAAGTTGGCAAGCGGCCCAGGGAGAAGCCACAAATTTTGTGGTGTAGAGCATGGCATAGAGAGCAGTTGCGATCGTCACCCATTAGGGGCTAGTTGATGCTTTGTAAGCGCACTTCACGGTAATTTTGAGACTGCTTTGAGCCTGACCATTGGCAATATAAGGAATCCCGCCATTGGCGCTGAGATTAATGCCAAATTCCAACACAACTTCCTCAATATGAGCCGCCCCAAAGTTTTTAAAGGCATTAAGAGAATAGGTTGTATAGGCACGAATGGTATTTTGTACCATCTGCATCGATTGATTGAGTTGCTGTTGGGTTGCTGTTGCTGGATTTGGGAATCCTTTTTGTCCACTGCGTCTCACTTCTTCACTAGATTCGCTAGCTGTGGAAACGGGAGGTAATGCCGTCGAATCCTCTCGAACTTCCATATAGATGACGGTGTTGTCATCAAGTTGTAGAGGAATGATTTTGGTTGAGGACATGGTTAATTAATGATTTCCAAGCATGGTGGTTCAATGCCTTGCATTCTGCCTGGAAATAACGGTTTAGATTAAGTGGGTGATACCCCTTTGTCTGAATTATCCTGCATCTGAAATGTTGTCAAGCGTTCATGAATTGAGTGGATATAATTCAGCTAATTTTTCAGAGTCATTTAATTTGGGTTTTAACGATCGCTGCCCTGTTGGATTACACGATCGGCGATCCTGGGAGTTGGCTACATCCAGTGCAGGTTATGGGCTGGACGATCGCCTGGGCCACGCAATTTAGCCTCAAACGGCTCACGTCTCCTAGGGCATTGCGGCTGGCAGGAACCGGGGTGGGATTGGGGCTAGTTGTGGGGAGTGGTGCCATCGGTTGGGCGATCGTTTTCGTGGCGACGCGGCTTCATCCCCTACTGGGTGTCGCGATCGAGAGTATTTTGTTGGCATCCTGTTTCGCCGCTCGGAGCCTCAGATCAGCGGCAGAAGAGGTGTTGCATCCCCTAGCCACTGGCGACTTAATCACCGCCCGTCAGCACCTCAGCCGCTATGTAGGACGTGATACAGAAGATCTACCAGCAACAGATATCCTGCGGGCAGTTCTCGAAACCGTCACCGAAAATGCGACGGATGGGGTGATGGCTCCCCTGTTTTATGCGATCGTGGGAGCAATTTTAGCCCAAGGGTTAAGTTTAGGAGGGGCGGGCCCGTCCACCCTGTTCCTGGCGGCTCCCCTCGCCCTCGCCTACAAAGCCTCCAGCACCCTAGATTCCATGATTGGCTACAGAGAAGCGCCCTACACCGACTTCGGTTGGTTCAGTGCGAAACTAGATGATATCTTGACGTGGGTGCCCTGCCGCTTGCTGGTGCTGACCTTAGCATTGCTCTCTGGCAAACCCCGTTCTGTGCTGCAAATCTGTTGGCGAGATGCGCCCCAGGATAGCAGCCCCAACTCTGGCTGGAGCGAGGGGGTCTACGCAGCGATTCTAGGAGTCCAGGTGGGAGGCACAAACTACTATCGCGGCGTTGCTAAGGCCAAACCTCCGTTGGGAAATGCGATCTGCCCCATCACCCCCGATCGCATTCACCACGCCTTGCAATTGACGCGATCGGGCTTTCTGATTTGGTTGGGAATGGGGATAATGGCCGTGATTGCCATGAGTCATTGGGCATCGAGCATTGGTTATTAGTCATCAGGTAGCGGGTTGCTGGTCATTCCATGTCTCAAGTTGTAGAAATTTTGTCTGCTACAGAAGTGCGACGCACGGTTACCCGTTTAGCCTCTCAATTGGTAGAACGGGCCGGGAGTCCTGAGCGCCTCGCCTTGGTGGGCATCTACACGCGGGGGGTGCCCTTGGCGCACATTGTGGCCCGCCAAATTGAAGTGTTGGAACAGGTGCAGGTCGCTGTTGGCGCGCTGGACATTACATTTTATCGCGATGACCTGAATCAGATTGGGTTGCGAACTCCGGCAAAAACAGACATCCCCTTCGATTTATCTGGCAAGATTGCGGTGTTGGTGGATGATGTGATTTACAAAGGGCGCACCATTCGGGCGGCGCTGAATGCCGTCAGTGATCATGGGCGGCCGGAAGCGGTATGGTTAGCGGTGCTGGTCGATCGCGGCCACCGAGAGCTACCCATTCATCCCGACTTCACCGGCAAGAAATTGCCGACTTCCAAGGATGAGCAGGTCAAGGTTTACTTGCAAGAAGTGGATGGGCGAGACGGGGTGGAATTAATTAGACCATGAGAGGATAGGATGGGGGATGAGTGGGCAACTCAGGCGCGAAAGGCTGACCATTTGCGGGTTTGTCTGGAGCAGGATGTGCAATTTCCAGGAGCTACTAATGGACTGGAGCAGTATCGCTTTCAGCATTGTTGTCTGCCAGAGCTAAACCGCAGTGATATCGATCTGCGGACGACCTTCCTGGGAAAATCCTTGGCGGCTCCCCTGCTCATTTCCTCGATGACCGGGGGAACCGAGCAGGCAAGGCAGATTAATCAGCGCTTAGCTGAAATCGCTCAGTATCATCAGATTGCCATGGGGGTCGGGTCGCAGCGGGTGGCGATCGAATCTCCCCAGGTGATGCATACCTTTGCTGTGCGATCGATCGCCCCTGATATCCTGTTGTTCGCCAATTTAGGAGCTGTGCAACTCAACTACACCTATGGCATTGACGAATGTCGGCGGGTGGTGGATGAGCTAGGAGCCGATGCCCTCATCCTTCACCTTAATCCGCTACAGGAATGTGTGCAAACGCGGGGGGATACTAACTTTCGTGGATTATTGGCCAAAATCGCGACCCTGTGCGAGACGCTCCCCGTGCCTGTGATTGCCAAGGAAGTGGGGAATGGAATCTCAGCACCGATGGCAGAAAAGCTATTGGCAGCAGGGGTGGCAGCGATCGATGTGGCAGGGGCAGGAGGGACTTCCTGGGCCAAGGTTGAGGGAGAGCGGGCCACGGATGCATTGCAACAGCGGCTGGGTAACACCTTCGCCGATTGGGGCCTACCAACTGCGGAGTGCATCACCACTATCCGCACCATTGCACCCGATGTGCCTCTGATCGCCTCTGGAGGACTGCGCCACGGGCTGGATGTGGCCAAAGCCCTTGCCCTAGGAGCGAATCTGGGCGGCTTAGCTATGCCGTTCCTCCAAGCGGCCTCAGATCCCGCCGCCCTCCATACCCTCACACAAGCCCTGATCGCAGAATTAACCACCGTTCTCTTCTGCACGGGCAATGCTACGTTTTCTGATCTAAGACAATCAGGCGCATTACAGCGATCGGCTAAAGATTGAATTAGATTTAGGAGTAGCTAGACGATTTCTAATTCCCCAACTCTCCCCCCTTTCCCCATGCGCGACTTTCTGAAAAACATCTTGTCCACCGTCATTGGCTTGGCAATCTTCTGCGGCATTAGCATTGGTGGGTTGGTTTTCCTGCTAGTCAGTGCGGCGTTGAATAATTCAGGGCCCCAAGTTAAAGATAAATCCATGTTGGTCTTTGACTTGTCGCTCAATGTCAAGGATGCTGAGTCAAACCTTAGCCCCGATGAGGCGCTGCGCCAATCGGTCATTGGCAGCAGACGAAACTCAAATACGATCGCCCTCCGCACGGTGTTGGAATCCCTAGACCGAGCCAGCCGCGACAAGCGCATTGTGGGACTGTTCCTAGAAGGTGACTTGAGATCGCCCAGCACGGGATATGCCAACCTGAAGGAAGTGCGGCAGGCGTTGGAGCGCTTTCGGGCCTCAGGGAAACCGATCGTTGCCTACGATGTTGATTGGGGCAAAAAGGAATATTACCTGGCATCCGTGGCAAATACGGTGGTATTGAACCCCTTCGGCACCCTGGAAATGAACGGATTACGCGCAGAATCAATTTTTCTGGCAGGGGCACTGGAAAAGTACGGAGTGGGAATTCAGGTGACACGGGTGGGCAAATATAAGTCTGCGGTTGAACCCCTACTCTTAAAGAAAAATAGCCCCGCCAGCCGACAGCAAACTCAAAGACTGCTCAACGACCTCTGGGGCGAGATTGTGGGTAGCTTGGCGAAGAGTCGGAAGCTGAGTCCGGCGCAGGTGCAGTCGATCGCAGACAATCAGGGCACTCTGATCGCCTCAGAAGCACTGCAACAGCGGCTGGTGGATAAGGTTGCCTCCAGTGATCAAGTCGTGACTGATTTAAAGCAACTCACGGGCAACACCGAAAAAGACAAATCGTTTAATCAAATTAGCCTCAAGAGCTACGCTAGAACCTTCGATGAGGGCGATACCGCAACTCCCAAATCTTCTAGGGGCAATGCCGACAGCGACAATCGCATCGCGATCGTCTACGCCCAAGGCGATATTGTCAGTGGTGAGGGCGGGGATGACGAGATCGGCAGTGACTCCCTAGTCCGACAATTACGAAAACTGCGACGAGACAAGAACGTCAAAGCTGTCGTGCTGCGAATTGATAGTCCTGGGGGCAGCGCGACAGCTTCGGATGTGATTCAGCAGGAGATTATTGCTCTGCGGAAGGTGAAGCCGCTGGTGGCTTCTATGGGAAATACGGCTGCATCGGGGGGCTATTGGATTGCAACCTATGCCGATCGCATCTTCGCAGAACCGAACACCATCACCGGCTCGATCGGTGTATTTGGAATTTTGCCCAATGTGCAAAAACTAGCCAACGGTCAAGGAGTGACCTGGGATACGGTGAAGACCGGCCGCTACGCCGACATCAGCACCGTTTCTCGACCCAAAACCCCGCAAGAGCTAGCGATCAATCAAAAAGTGGTGAATTGGATCTACGACCAATTCCTCACGAAAGTGTCAGAGTCACGCAAAATCCCCAAAGCGAGGGTGGCGCAGATTGCTCAAGGGCGAGTTTGGTCGGGTACGGAGGCTAAGAAAATCGGTCTGGTAGATGAGATTGGCGGTTTGGATCAGGCGATCCAAGATGCAGTGAAACGGGCAAAGGTGGGCGACGATTGGGGATTGGATGAATATCCTCGGAATGGAGACTTTCAAGCAAAATTATTCCAGGAACTAACAAGTTCAGTTGCGTCTCAACCACAGGTACAACCTGATGCCCTCACCCAAGAATTTCTAAAGCTCCAGCAGGATCTGCAAATTTTACGATCGCTCAATGATCCTCGTGGAGTCTATGCCCGGCTTCCCTTCCTTCGCATTGACTAGCATTACGGGGATGCTCTTTAGTCATCAACCAAGTAAAAATTGGGGTGCTAAACCAAAGATTAAGAGTCTTATACAATTATTTCTGCCAGAATCCCGTTCTAGCAATGGTTCGGACGTTTTTGCGACAGCTAGCCCTCATCCCCCAACCCCTTCTCCCAGAATGGGAGAAGGGGAGCCGGATTGAAGTCCCTCTCCCCTCTTGGGCTTGTCATTACCAACATTTTTGAGAAATCGAAGATTTCTCAAAAATGTGAATTCTAAACCTCTTAAAAGTCCCAAATTGTCGCCCGAACCGCCCCCCTGCCCCCCAATTCTGGGGGGTTCTGAGATCGAAGTCCCCCAGAATTGGGGCCTTAAAGCCTTTCAGGCATACCAGAAAAGGGGGCAAGTGCAAGGTCTAGAGCATTTGTCAGACACTCTCTAAGCCTTTTAAGAGATGTTGGTAATGACAAGCCTCTTGGGAGAGGGATTTAGGCTTCGACGTGAGCGCTCAGCCCAACGGTGAGGGTCTATAATGGCTACACAATAGGGTTTGCAGCACCCCCACAAAAATCCGAAGTGTTGGTTCTAGATGCTGTTGAGAATAGTGCGAGATCCGGGTTGGTCAATCGCCTCACTTGTATCACCAATTCCTTCAATACAGAGTTAAATAAATTTCTGTACAATTTTTAGAGTGAAGATTCATCTCAAATTGCCAAATATTCTTAATTAATATATTTTTTTGAGAATATTCCTCAGCAAGACAGAGATATTATTGCAGCTTTTCCCTAAATTTCCTCAACCTCTCTTAACCACCCGACTCATACATCGACACTTGTTATCTGCCTATTTGTTAGTCTCCCACGGTAGCCGTAGCTCCTATCCCAAAATAGCAACGGCTCATTTAGCTCAATGGGTCTCAGAGCGCCTAAGAACGTTGGGACAAAATCCAGCAAAGCATCGGGACGCAACACCAGCTACTCAAGCTGACCCCACCCCAGTCCGTAGCACCTCCAAGCACAAGCCTTATCCCCTAAATCCCTGTCCCCTAGTAGGGACTGCCTGTCTGGAATTTGGCGCTTCACCACTGCATCAACAAATTCAGGAGTTTAGCGATCGAGCCTTTGCAGCAGGTTGCGATCGGGTTCGCATCTTGCCCCTATTCCTGCTACCCGGCGTGCATGTCATGGAAGATATTCCTCCAGAAGTGGCACTGGCTCAGGAAGTTCTACAGCGCCAAGGCACCTCAGAAATATACTCCATTGAGTTGTGTTCCTACCTAGGAACCCATCCCGATCTTTGGCAATTGCTCACGCAGCAAATCCTAGAGCCAGTTGCCGCCAGGGTTTTAGTCGCCCACGGCAGCCAGCGCCATGAGGGAAATCAACTGATTGAGCAGGTCGCTGCTAAAGCTGAGGCAGTGGTCGCCTACTGGTCTAAGTCTCCAGATTTAACCCAGCAAGTGGAACAACTCATTCAAGCCGGTCATAACCAAATTGCCATCCTGCCCTACTTTTTGTTTGCTGGCACCACGACGGAAGCGATCGGACAAATCGTTACGAACTTACGCCAGCGCTTTCCCACCACAACCCTCCGTCTCGCCAATCCGATCGGAGTCTCTGCCGAACTGGTGGATATTGTGCTGGATCTGTTGCAACGGGAACCATAGCGCTTGGCTGAACCCCATAAAATCAAACTAAATCCTCAGAATTCGTCTATGCAGCCTGATCTCGGTAAGGTTTATCTCGTAGGAGCCGGCCCCGGCGATCCTGGACTGCTGACGCTGAAGGGCAAAGCGCTTTTGGAATGTGCCGATGTTGTTGTCTATGACGCACTGATTAGCCCGCAAATTCTCACGATGATTAATCCTCAAGCCGAACAGATTCCAGCGGGCAAGCGCCGGGGCAGGCATTCTCTCGGACAATCTGAAATTACGCAGCTTCTGGTTGAAAAAGCCAAAACTGAGGCGATCGTGGTGCGCTTGAAAGGCGGCGATCCCTTTGTATTCGGACGGGGCGGCGAAGAAATGCAGGAGCTTGTCGGCGCTGGGGTTTCAGTAGAAGTGGTGCCGGGAGTAACGTCAGGTATTGCTGCCCCAGCCTATGCCAAAATTCCCCTAACCCACCGGGATTATAGTTCTTCGGTGACCTTTGTCACAGGGCACGAATCAGCCGGAAAATATCGCCCAGAAGTCAACTGGCAGGCAATCGCCCATGGCTCTGAAACGATCGTGATTTACATGGGTATTCACAACTTGCCGTATATTGTGCCGCAATTGCTTACCGCTGGACTCAGCCCCGAAACCCCTGTAGCGCTCATTCGCTGGGGCACCTTTCCAGAGCAAGAGGAGTTAGTTGGCACCTTGTCTACGATCGTCACTCAAGTTGAAGCGGTAGCATTTGAAGCCCCGGCGATCGTCGTCATTGGTTCGGTCGTGAACCTTCGAGCTATTCTATCTGGAAATTCCTAACGTCTTGTAGTCAGAAGGTCGAAGTAGGGACACTGCTGGTAAAAGATATCAGGACATTGTTCAAAGCTGTCACCCCATCACCCAGTTACTCCACTAGTGCAGGCTGGTAGAAATAATTAAGCAGCACGGCTCTTCTGGGTTTGCGGTTGAAACCGTATAATAGAGTACACTTTGTCTCTTTTCCGAAAGCTGAAACCCTTGCCAGGCTTGACATAATTTTCGCTTATCACCCAATAACCAGGAGAGCCGGCAGCACTCAAAACTCAAAACTATCCCCCTAACTGGTCAAAAACTTCTGCCAAGCTGCACTAGCCCACTCTACCTATCGTCCAGGGCCACCACCATTGGGTTGGCGATTCATCAGATATTCCCAAATGCGACGGTTCTCAGTCACCAACACATCAAAATTTCGCTGAAACTGCTCATTGGTATCGAGCATGGCACTGACGGCTAATTTAAGGTCAGCGATCGATGCCGTATTTGCCTCAACTTTAGCTGTCAGATTATCGAGTCTGGCTGTCAGATTGTCGATCGCCATGGCACTCGCTTCCACCATCCTTTCGACTCGATCCATACGGCTTTCAGATTCACTCATAGTTTCTTGACTTTGATATAAAGATATGAAATAAAAAACATCGGGATTTCGGTGAAATCACTTTATTACCCCGTTACCCTACTCTATCTATCGTCCGGGTCCACCACCGTTGGGTTGCCGATTCATCAGATATTCCCAAATGCGACGGTTTTCAGTCACCAGTACATCAAAATTTCGCTGAAATTGCTCATTCGTATCCAGCATGGCACTGACGGCTAATTTAAGGTCAGCGATCGATGCCGTATTTGCTTCAACTTTAGCTGTCAGATTATCGATCGCTACTGCATTTGCCTCAACTTTAGCTGTCAGATTATCGATCGCTACTGCATTTGCCTCAACCTTTGCAGTTAGGTTATCGATCGCTACTGCATTTGCCTCAACCTTTGCAGTCAGATTGTCGATCGCCACGGCACTCGCTTCCACCATCCTTTCGACTCGATCCATGCGGCTTTCAGATTCAGACATAAATTTCCAACTTTCCTACGTTACTAATTTTTCAGATTTCAGTTCTGCCAAAATATTGAATGAAATCTAACACAAGAATTCATAACATCTGGGTCGCGTTCTGGGAAGAGCCGATCGCTTACCATGAAAGCACTGTACCCCAGATAATTTGTTGATTCACCAAAGCCAGAATGTTGCCTTCCTAGCCCTCAAGCCCAATGGTTGATTTACACGCTGAGACCACCGGAGAGCGGCTCGATCGCTATTTGGCAGAGCAACTTCCAGACCTCTCCCGATCGCGCCTCCAAAAATTGATTGAACAGGGAAACGTTCATGTCAATGGTGAGGTATGTACATCCAAAAAAGCAGTGGTGCAGCAAGGCGACTGGATTCAGATCGAGGTGCCCGATGCCCAGCCTTTAGCCCTATTGCCCCAAGAAATGAGCTTAGACATTCTCTACGAAGATGAGTCTCTGCTTATTCTTAACAAACCAACGGGATTGGTCGTCCATCCAGCGCCGGGGCATCCCGATGGCACCTTGGTGAATGCGCTCTTGGCTCACTGCCCCACCCTCCCTGGCATTGGCGGCGTGCAGCGTCCCGGCATCGTCCACCGCTTGGATAAAGACACCAGCGGGGCGATCGTCGTTGCCAAAACTGACCAGTCCCACCAGCACTTGCAAGCCCAACTCAAAGCCAAAACCGCGAAACGGGAATACTTGGCGATCGTCTATGGCGCACCTGCTGGCGATCGAGGAGTCATCAACCAGCCCATCGGTCGCCACCCCATAGACCGCAAAAAAATGGCGATCGTTTTGGAAGAAAAAGGTGGACGGAAAGCAGTCACTCACTGGAATGTGCGAGAGCGGCTGGACAATTACACCTTGATGGACTTTGAGCTAGAAACCGGGCGCACCCATCAAATTCGGGTTCATAGCGCCCATATCGGGCATCCGATTGTCGGTGACCCCACCTATAGTTTTGGACATTCCGTCGGCGTTAATCTACCCGGTCAAGCCCTCCATGCCTGGCGTTTGAGCCTGCAACATCCTATTTCTGGAGAGCTAATTCAGGTGATGGCGGAACCTCCGATCGCTTTCAAAACACTTTTAGAGGTACTGCGCCGCCGCGCCCACTCTCAAAATTCAGGCTTATAAAGAACATAGGTATAAATACCCTGAGAACATTGTTGCAATTTGTAAAGGAATATTTCAAAATATTCAACAATTCCAGAAATACAATGACGACTGGGCAAGGGTTTGACCCATTGCATGGGAGCGGCCAGCCCACTTTAATAATTTGTAATAAATAAGTCCACCACCACATTGTATAAAAAGAACCTGAAGGGATAGATGACAAACAAAAGTTAGCTAAAGCATTCACTTGTCAAGGTTTAGACTCTCTCATACAAATACGAAATTTTCTCAGATTTCCCAACCTCATTGCAGAGTTGCTCATTTTGATTTCATGATTTCTCTCAGAATTTCGTCAAATGACTTCTGTGAAATGAGTAGTAGTGAAGAGTGCTTGATTATCAAATGTTTTGCTTAATTGTCCTTAACCTTTCAAGCTGCTCAAACAGCTTAAGCTAATTGATAGAGTCGATTGATAGAACATTGCTTCCAAAGCGTGATGACAGTGCTCAGCTAAAGTTCTGAAACCAACGCAAATCTTGAAATTAATGCATCCATCAATTCCTCTATTTCTGCTGGGATTCAATCTGTCATAAAGAACCCCAGTTTCGTGAATTCAAAACCTTACTTAACTGCAAATTAGGAGAAAAATCCATGTTAGATGTATTCGCCAAGGTTGTTTCTCAGGCTGATGCCAAAGGTGAATTCCTGAGCAGTGCCCAACTTGATGCTTTAACGAACACCGTTAAAGAAGGCAACAAGCGTTTGGACACCGTTAACCGCATCACCAGCAATGCTTCTACCATTGTTGCCAACGCCGCCCGCGCTCTGTTTGCTGAGCAGCCTCAGTTGATTCAACCCGGTGGAAATGCCTACACCAACCGTCGGATGGCCGCCTGTCTGCGGGACATGGAAATCATCCTGCGCTATGTGACCTATGCCACCCTCGCCGGAGATGCCAGCGTCTTGGACGATCGTTGCTTGAACGGTCTTCGCGAAACCTACCAAGCTCTGGGTGTTCCCGGTGGCTCGGTTGCAGCCGGCGTTCAAAAGATGAAGGAAGCTGCTGTGGGAATTGTCAATGATTCCAACGGCATCACCAAGGGCGACTGTAGCGCATTGGTTTCTGAACTCGCCAGCTACTTCGATCGCGCTGCTTCTGCTGTTGCTTAATTCCTAGCAACCTATCTTTTGCAGCTCCTTTCTTAGCGTCAAGCTAATTGCCTTTCATTAAACCTTTGCAAAATTAGACTTATTTAGGGAGATACCAAACCATGAAGACCCCAATCACCGAAGCGATCGCCGCCGCCGATACTCAAGGCCGTTTCCTGGGCAACACCGAATTGCAAGCCGTCAACGGTCGGTTTGAGCGCGCTACTGCCAGCATGGAAGCTGCTCGTACCCTGACCAACAGTGCCCAAAAGCTGATTGACAGCGCTGCTCAAGCCGTGTACCAAAAGTTCCCCTACACCACCCAAATGCAGGGCCCCAACTACGCCACCACCACTGAAGGCAAGGCAAAGTGCGCCCGTGACATCGGCTACTACCTGCGGATGGTCACCTACTGCCTGGTTGCTGGTGGAACTGGCCCCATGGATGAGTACTTGATTGCTGGTTTGGATGAAATCAACCGCACGTTTGATTTGTCTCCTAGCTGGTACGTCGAAGCCCTCAAGAACATCAAGTCAAACCATGGTTTGAGTGGTCAAGCAGCGAACGAAGCCAACACCTACATTGACTACGCCATCAACGCGCTGAGCTAGTCAACTATTTTGCCTGGGAGGGTAGGCGAGTGCTGAGTTTTGGCAGTTGTTTACCTTTCCAGGCATTATTTTATCTAAAAAAACTTTGATAATATTCGGGGGAATTTTTTGTGGCTATTACGGCAGCAGCATCCCGTTTGGGAACATCCGCCTTTGATGAGGCAGCACGCGTTGAACTTCGTCCCGATGCCAGTCGTGAAGATGTCCAAACTGTGATTCGGGCAGTTTACCGTCAGTTACTCGGCAACGATTATTTGATGGCTTCTGAGCGTTTGACCAGTGCTGAATCTCTTTTGCGTGACGGCAACTTAACAGTTCGTGAGTTTGTGCGTTGTGTAGCAAAGTCAGAACTCTATAAATCCAAGTTCTTCTACAACAATTTTCAAACTCGTTTCATTGAACTCAACTACAAGCACTTGTTGGGGCGCGCTCCTTACGATGAGTCAGAAGTAAGCTTCCACAACGACTTGTATCACAACGAGGGATACGACGCAGAGATTGATTCCTACATCGACTCTGCGGAATATCAGGCTAGTTTTGGTGACAACACGGTGCCTGACTACCAGGGGTTTGAGTATCGGGCTGGGCAGCGATCGGTTGGATTTACCCGCCTGTTCCGGTTGTATCGCGGCTATGCCAACAGCGATCGGGCCCAATCTGAAGGCAGCAACCCTCGCCTAGCGCGAGAACTGGCGAAAAACCAAGCGTCTTCAATTCTGCAACCATCTGGCACCCAGAATTGGTCTCACTACCGTGCCTCTGATGATGTGGCTCCCAACCAATGCTTGGGCGGCTCCTATGGTGAGAGCGGTCGGGTCTACCGGATTGAAGTAGCAGGAATTCGTCAGCCTGGCTATCCTGTTGTCCGTCGGAGCAGCACTGCTTTCTTGGTTCCCTACGAAGGGCTGTCCAATAAAATGCAGCAGATCCAAAAGACTGGGGCCAGAATTGTTAGCGTCAAGCCCGCTTGAGCAAGGAAGGACTGGAGGTTAGGAGCTTGCTTCTGCCTCTAGTTCTTTTGTTTTATGTAACTACTTAGACTGCAAGCTCAATGTCGAGCTTGCCCTCATCCCCCAGCCCCTTCTCCCACTGGGAGAAGGGGAGCCGGATTGAAATCCCTCTCCCCAGGGAGAGGGATTTAGGGTGAGGGTAGGCTGAGTAATTACTGTTTTATTTTCAAACCATACAATAAGGTGTCTATCCATGTTTGGTCAAACTGCTGTTGGTAGCTCTGCAAACACCCCTTCTGGAACGCGCATGTTTCGCTATGAGGTCGTGGGTTTGCGGCAAAATGAGGAGACAGACAGATCTAGCTATCCAATTCGTCGGAGTGGTAGTGTTTTTGTCACAGTGCCTTACAACCGCATGAACGAGGAAATGCAACGCATTACCCGTATGGGCGGAAAAATTGTGGCAATTCATCCCCTGACTGGAGCAGACCACTCTGAAGCCTAAGATGACTGGCTGTTGCAATCGGTAGGATTGTTCTGTCTACCTTCGATCGTCTAAGCCTGATTTTTGGCTCTTATTTTGGTTTCATCTATGGTGGAATTAGCCGCAGAACAGGTTGAGTTGTTAGAGGGTGGAGCGCTAACTGTGGAGCAGGCGATCGACAACCTCCATCACTCTGATTTGAGCCTCCGCTACTACGCGGCGTGGTGGTTGGGCAAGTTCCAGGTGCGCGATCCTGTGGCAGTTTCAGCCCTAATCGCCGCCCTGGAAGATGAGGACGATCGCACCGAATTGGGGGGTTATCCGTTGCGGCGCAATGCGGCACGGGCCTTGGGAAAGCTGGGTGATTACTCAGCCATTCCAGCGTTGATTCGTTGTCTAGACTGTTCTGACTTCTATGTTCGAGAGGCGGCGGCTCAATCCTTGGGAACCTTGGGTGATCCCGCTGGAATTGAGCCTCTCATCACCCTCCTGTCAGGAGACTCGACGGTTGCCCAGCCGATGCCTGGCACTCCCCATTTGGTTCAACCCTGTGAGGCGATCGTAGAAGCATTGGGCGCTCTGAATGCCGTGGCGGCTATTGACCTCATCCGTCCCTTTTTGGAGCATTCTGTTCCCCGACTCCAATATGCCGCTGCCCGGGCCCTGTATCAACTAACCCGTGAGCCTGTTTATGGCGATCGGTTAGTCCAAGCTCTCCAGGGTGATGATTTACAGTTGCGTCGCGTGGCGTTGTCAGATTTGGGAGCGATCGGCTATCTACCAGCGGCGGCGGCAATTGCCCAAGCTGCTACTGAAAACAGCTTCAAGCTCTTTGCCCTCAAGGGTTTGCTAGAGCATGAAGTGCGGTCTACCGATTCTCCAGTTCCCTCAGAGGCTGCAATTCGCGTCATGCACTTGATGGATGACTTGCTGTAGCTGAATATTTTTGCCGATTTTTGTTTACCTGATTTCCCATGCCTCCCATGTCCCTTCCTGATCTCATTCGAGCCATTGAACAGGCGGATTCTCCCGCTCGGTTGATAGCGGCGGTGCAGTCCTTGGTGGCGGTACAGTCAGAGGCAGGCATTCCTACCCTGATTGCAGTCCTGGGCTACAACAATCCAGGGGCTGCTATGGCGGCTGTGTCAGGGTTGGTGAACTTGGGTGAGGTAGTGGTGATCCCACTCTTGGCGCAACTGGATGGCTACAACTACGGGGCAAGAGCCTATGCGATTCGGGCCTTGGCTACGATCGCTGATCCCCGTGCCTTAGATGTTCTCCTCAGTGCTGCTGAAACTGACTTTGCCCCCAGTGTGCGTCGGGCAGCAGCGAAGGGCTTGGGGCATCTACATTGGCAAAAATTACCCGCAGCCGAACAACAGGTAGCCCAGGAAAAAGCACTGAACACACTGTTTCGCATTGCTCAAGATCCAGAGTGGGCGATTCGTTATGCTGCTATTGTCGGTTTGCAAGCCCTTTTGGCTACCTTAAATATTCAACCGTCTCCCCAACTTGCATCGACAGATGCCCGCTCTGCTGCTCTGGCTCAGCTAGCCCATCTCTCCCAGACGGAACCCGATCGCGCAGTTCAGTCCAGGGTAGCTTTTGCCCACCATTGCCTCATGCATAAAATCTCGGTTTGATGTTCGACGCTCTGTTCAATTCTTGATCTACTTCATAAATCTACTCACCTTAAACTCTAGGTTGCACAATTATGGTTCCCCTGCTTAAAATCACGCCAAAGACGCAAAATCAGCGGGTTGCAGGCTACGATGTGGCTGATGAAGACGACCCCCAAATTTACCGATTGACTAATACCACCTCAGAGTCAGCGATCGGTGATCTAATCTGGGCTGCCTACCGCCAAATTTTCAGCGAACATTTGATTTTAGAAAGCTACCGTCAACCATTTCTAGAGTCCCAACTCCGCAATCGGGCTATTTCAACCCGCGATTTTATCCGAGGGCTGGGCAAATCTGATGTGTACAGAGAATTGGTTGTTGATACGAACTCTAACTATCGCGTCGTTGATGTCACCTTCAAGCGCTTCCTAGGGCGTGCCAGTTACGACAAAGATGAGCAGATCGCGTGGTCGATCGTCATCGCCACCAAAGGACTACACGGCTTTATTGATGCCGTGGTCAATGGGGAAGAATATCTGCAAAATTTCGGCAACGACATCGTGCCCTACCAACGTCGCCGCATGGAAGGCAGACCGTTCAACCTTGTCAATCCTCGCTACAACGACTACTGGCGTAATCAGCTTGTGATGGAAGGACTTCAGGGGCGCTCCTACTATCAAGTGCGAACCTATCAGTCGGGGAATCTCGATCGCCAGGTGGTGCGACAGGCGATCCCAGCAAGCTTCTTGGCAATGGCAGGAAATATGGTTACCCCCCAACTCGACTCGCAACGGGATGTCGCCCGCTCCACCTCTGGAGCCATCAAAATTCCTAACATGACCCGCTCTAGTGCTATGCCTCAACAATCCGTTAGGCGTACAACTGTTTCACTTCCCTACCGTTATATTCCTGCCAATCCCAAGGTTTAAGGGTCTTCTCAACCAGATTCCCTAGCCATTTGTTCTTCATCCCCCGTTTTGCCATGTCAATTCCTCTTCTCGAATATAAACCCGCTTCTCAAAATCAGCGCGTTGCTGGCTACGAAGTTCCCGGTGAAGATACCCCTCGGATTTACCGTCTAGAAGACTGTACCGGCAGTAATGATTTGCAAGAGCTAGTCTGGGCGGCTTATCGCCAAGTGTTCAGTGAGCATGTGATTCTGAAAAGCAGTCGCCAAACGTTTTTGGAGTCCCAACTCAGTAATCGATCGATTACAGTACGTGATTTCATTCGAGGTCTAGCGAAATCTGAGGTATATCGGCGGTTGGTGCTTGAAACGAACTCTAACTATCGAGTGGTTGACCTGAGCCTGAAGCGCTTATTAGGTCGTGCATCCTACGGTCAACCCGAACAAATTGCCTGGTCGATTAAAATTGCCACCTTGGGATTAGAGGGCTTTGTGGATGCCCTGATAGAGACTGAGGAGTATCAAACTAATTTTGGTGACAACACAGTTCCTTACCAACGCCGCCGCTTTAAAGATCGTCCCTTTAATTTGGTGAATCCCCGCTATGCCACCTACTGGCGTGACAAACTGGAAAACGATCGCTACAAGTGGGGTGATGTGCGTAATTTCCTAGAAATGGCCCAGTCCATCAAAACTACGCCAGTGCAGCCCGTCAGGGTGCAACTCAGCGGCATCTCCATTCCCGATATGACCCGCGATCGGAAGCCAGGGTCTGTACCGGTTTCAGTTAGCACCACAGCAGGCTTTCCCCTCCGTTAATCACGGATTCCTGAACTGGTTGCTGATCAGTGTTCCCAGCGCGAGATAATGATTCTACTAATTAATTTACGAGAGAAACCCTATGGCACTCCCCTTAATCGACTATCGACCCACCACACAAAATCATCGGGTCACGAGCTTTGGCACCGCCGATTTAAATGAAGACACTCCTTACATCTATCGCCTAGAAGATGCTACCTCCGCTGGAGAAATTCAAGACCTCGTCTGGGCCGCCTATCGCCAAGTGTTCAGTGAGCATGTGATTCTAAAGGCCAACCGCCAGCTTACTTTGGAGTCGCAGCTAAAAAACCGGGCAATCAGTGTGCGGGATTTTGTGCGGAGCTTGGCTAAGTCGGAAACGTTCTACTACTTAGTAGTTGAGACCAATAACAATTACCGCCTCGTCGATATCACCTTGAAGCGGTTGCTGGGTCGTTCTGCTTACAACGAGGCTGAAAAGATCGCATGGTCAATTAAGATTGCCACCCTTGGCTTTCAGGGCTTTGTCGATATTTTGCTAGACAGCGAGGAATATACGCAAAGCTTCGGCGACTCCACCGTGCCCTATCAGCGGAAGCGGATGGAAGCCCGTCCCTTTAACTTGGTTACCCCACGCTACGGTGCAGATTACCGTGAGAGTGCTGGCATCACTGAGTACGATTGGCGCTTTACTTTGGAGAAGATTTACTCTCAGAAGTATAAAAGCCGGAATTTGGCTCAAGGTGATCCCCGTCGCTTCAGCGATTTGGCTGCATCGATCGCCCCCAAGGTCAATTATGCTCAGCGGCTCTCCATCTTTGATATGGACTACATGAAGCAGGTTCCTGTGCGAGGCGGCCGACGGTAGAGAGCTACGATACAATTTGTTGAACAATCAGGTGTAGGGTATGAGAAAGCATTTCATACCCTATATTTTTTGACGATTTAGACAGTTAAGTATGGCACTACCCAACGATCCCCTCCCTTGGCAACTTAATCCTGACAAGTCCTACTGCCCGATCATGCATCAGGGTAAGGTCGTGGGATTTGGTAGACCGAGGTTCGCTAATCGCGTTGTGAATTTGTTAAACGAGGAAGAGAAACTGCTCAAGGCAATGAAGTTAGCCTGTCGGGATCTGCTAACGCGAATGGGTCGCAGCCCCGATGATGCAGAGGAGTTGATGGCAGAATATTTGGCACGGGCAACTCGGCCAAAATCCGGTGTGGGAGCAATTGTGGTACTCTTGCTCGATCGCCAGGCAGAGTTAGATATCAGTGCTGATGAGTTTGCTAAATTCTGTGACTCCTACAAGCTGTCTCGCAGTGAATTAAGTGATATTTATGCGGGTAAGGAACTGAATAATACCCAACTGGGATCTCTCTCTCGCATTTTGGGCCGATCGATCGATGACGTGTTAGAAATCTGGCACGGCACTTCCTAAACGCAACCCTACTGGACAACCCTATTGATTAATCAGCCCCGCAAGGGTATTAATGGTCATCGCCACGATCGCAGTGTTGAAAAAGAAAGAGAGAATGCCGTGGAGCAAGGCCAAGCGCCGCATCGATCGGGATGTGACTTGGACATCAGAAACCTGGCTAGTCATGCCAATGATGAAGGAGAAATACAAGAAATCCCAGTAATCTGGCTCAATATCGCTGGGAAAATCTAACCCATCTGCCTTACATTCCTCCAGGGATTTGCCAGTGCGGTAGTATTCGTGGGCGTAGTGGCTAGCAAAAATTGTATGGACGAGTAACCAGGAGCCAACGATCGTCACCACCGCAAGTGTCACATGTAGCACCAGAATAGTTGGGGGTATGCCTTTGCTATCCTTCAGCATGAAGCCAATGGCTAAGATGCTGGCACAGGCGGCAGCGGTGACCAGGCTCAAAATCGTTAACCGTCCCTCGTCTTCGCTTTGAGCGTTTCGCTGCATTGTCTCTGGGGTTGCTTTCACCATGAGAGACCAGGTTAAAGCGAGGAAACAGAGCATTCCACTATCCCAAACGCACAGAATGCGGATAGGCCAGTGGAACCAAGACGGAAGCAGGACGGATACGACTCCAGCCAAGAGGACAGAGAGCAGCAAGCGCGATCGTACCCTCAATTTTCCCGGCAACTGACGTTTAGAAATAGCGCTCACGGATAAATAGCGGAGTTAAAGAACTTCAGATTAGGAATGAGATCATCTTGAATATTCTATCTTCCGGGCTTATTTAAGCCCTATTCCTTAGGGTAAATATTTTGCAGGGATTGAACAGAGTCATGGTTGCTAAAGCTGGATCAGGGTCAAATTGAGAGCGATCGGACTTAGCCTATCCTGTTGGGTATATCTCACTTTTGTAGATCTCCGATCCGCCCACCCTTCGGGAAGCAAGCTACATCCCCAACCGTTCTCCCTATGGAGAACGGAGCCGGAATTCAAAGTCCCTCTCCCTAGGGAGAGGGATTTAGGGTGAGGGTGGATCGGGCGATTGCAAAACTGGGATGCAATTACCCCGTCTCTATCCAGCCCGAAAAACGACTTGCCCATCCTTAATCGCTAGAAGCTGAACTTTGAGAGGCCCAGCGGTGTAAATCACTTCTGCGGCAACGACCTGAATATCGATCGGTCGATTTTGCTGCTTTAACTGCTCAATAAACTGCGCCATCGTAGCCTCCCTACCAACTTGAATCCCCTCGGTCAAGACTCCAGCCCGGTTGCCCCGAAAAGCCGCAGCAATCAGGAGCAATTCAATTTTTTCTCGAATTTGTCGCTCACTCATTCTGGATGGATCAACTGAGGTGGAGGCGACAAATCCCCCTTGAGGAAAAACTACTTGGTTGAGCGTGGCACTCGCCACCACTTGCACATTTTTCTCTCCGACAACATAGTTTTCCAATGAGACGACGCGTAGCACGTAATCGCGGCCATCGTCGATTTGTTGCACCAATTGCTCCACATCACCCTTGGGGATTTGCACGACTTGCCCAGCACCGTTGGCACCAGGTTGAGTGCGCTGTCTCGCGGCTCGGTTGGCCTCTTGGAGAAGCTGGTCTATGGCTCGACGTGCTGCTGGGGGGGTCACAATCCGCACCACTCCCGATGCCAGCACTTGGTCACGCAAAATAGCAATATTGCCCTGAGAAATCCCTTCAAATTTCCTTAAGAGGTTTCCATAAGCCTGGTCTAGTTCCCGCACATCTGATCCCAATTTCGCCTGCTGACTTTCCAGGTCTTTTAAACGACTGATACTCAACGTGATGACTCGATCGCGGTTAGCAATTTCCTGATCTCGCTGCACGATCGCTTGGTTACGGGTAGCGATCTCCTGATCTCGCTGGGCAATTTGGGCTTTCACCTCGCTTTGTTGCTTGAGCAGGCCTTGCCGCTCAGTTTGCAGGGTTTGGATTTCCGATCGCAACTTCCCAGCTTGTTCAGAAACCTCCTGCAACCGATACTGGGCCTGCAAAAAACTGCTAGCCACTCGCCGAAGTTGGGATTCAGTTCGGGCTTGTTTTTCCACAACTGCGCTCAAAGATTGGTTCGCCTCGTCTAAGCGCTTTTCCGCAGTTGTCAAGGTCGATCGACTCTGATTCAGTTCCTTCTCAACCTGACTTTTTTGGGTTCTAGCTTCTCGCAGTTCATCACCAGCGACCCGCAACTGTTTTTGAATTTGCCCAATCTCAAACACACCTTTGCGGAGTTGGTCACTGAGGGCAAATAAAATCCCCAACGTAGACGCAGAAATGATCCCGCCCGTCAAAATCGTGACCAGCACAGCCGTTTTGCGGGGGCGGAGATTGAAGAGACTCAGCCGTGCTTTGCCAACTCGGCTACCAATGCGATCGCCCACCGTGGCGATCACACCTCCCAGCACTAAAATTGCCACAATCAAGATGTACCCGCTGGTCATCAGTTCGGAGTCGTTGTTTGGTGGGTATTGGGTATTGGCTGTTGGCTATTGACTGGATAGATGTCAAATACTCACACCTCAATGCCTATAGCTTATCGTTGATTGGCTAGGTGAACTGCTGACTGAGGGTAACGGGGTTGTGAACCGTAATCTTTTTCTTATGAATAGAGATCATTTTCTCCTGACGCAAGTCTCCCAGCAGGCGAGTGACAGTCACACGGGTGGAGCCGATCGCCTCCGCAATTTCCTGGTGGGAAAGGCGCAGATCGATCGTAATGCCATCAGTCGTCGGTACCCCAAAATCACGACAGAGAATGAGCAGGAAACTCACCAAGCGAGACCCCATATCTCGATGGGCCAGGGTCTCAATCATCATCTCAGTCTGCAAAATGCGTGACGAAAGCCCTTGAAGCATCAACATCGACAGATCGGGATTATCTTTCAGCGCTTTCTCCACCTGTTCGATGGGGATGGAGAGTAGCTCAACATTGGTAAAGGCTACAGCGTGGTAGAAGCGATCGGAGCGGTGTCCTGTAATCAGAGACAACACCCCAAATACACTATTCTCTCTCAAAAGTGCGACTGTGATTTCCTCACCAGCTTCATAGACTCTGGAGAGCTTAACTGCACCCTTCACCAGAAAATAAACCCGTTCTGCTGGATCTCCAGGGAAAAAGATCGTTTTGCGCCGCTCAAAAACTTCGACAACAGGGGGATATGCCCCTCCACCAATTTGACGGAATACAGACGCTAACGGCTTGTCTTGGGTCACTACCATATCCTCTACTTTAACAGTCGCCTCACTATCTCTTCTGTTTACGGTGGAGCGAACGTAATTCAGTCTTAACCTTTATCCAGGCTCATTTGCACTAGGAGTCGAGGCAGAAACATGCAGAACTTCCGAGCCAAGCCCCAAAACACTCAACTTCAACACACTTAAGCCCACTCTGAATCACTTGTTTGTAACAAGGGACACAGAATTTGGATAGTGCAGCAAAAGCTACGTAAGTTACTTCAGAAATTGGGGGTATAAAAGCCTACGGTTAAGAATTTGACCATTCTGGCAACGCACCATTTCGGCAACACAATTCACAGCACTCTTGAGATTTCTCGGAATGATACTGTCATCGTAGATGACTGTGATCCCAATAGTTCTGAGTCCCCGTGTGAATTTGTCTACCTTTCGCTTTGAGACTCAGGTATCGTACCCCCTGATTGATTTGGAAGCACTCTGCAAGTTTAGGTTAGGGCAAAGGTTTTAATGGGGAAATTCAAGGTGAGTCAGACTATGTAGAAACTTTAGTTCGATCGCCAGCATCCACCCTGGAAGAATTGAACGATCACCCCCTAACCCTGAAGATTTTGCGAAACTGCTTTGTCATTGTACTAGGGTCAAGTATGTACCTAATTATCCTAAAATGATCTCTATGCTAGATTTAACCGGAAAAAATGCTTTAGTGACTGGCATTGCCAACCACCGCTCGATCGCGTGGGGCATTGCTCAACAGTTGCACAATGCAGGAGCTAACATTGGGATTACCTATCTACCCGACGAGCGGGGCAAGATGGAGAAAAAAGTTGCAGACTTGGTAGAACCGTTGAACCCAACGTTGTTTGTGCCCTGCGATGTGCAGAATGAAACCCAGATCCAGTCTACCTTTGAGGCGGTTAAGTCTCAGTGGGAGAAGCTGGATATTTTGATCCATTGCTTGGCCTTTGCCAACAAGGACGACCTGTCAGGAAACTTTAGTAATGTCTCTCGTCAAGGATTTACCCAGGCATTGGAAGTTAGCACCTACTCCTTCGTTCAGTTAGCAGGAGCTGCTAAGCCTTTGATGACTGAGGGCGGGAGCATTGTGACGCTGACGTATCTAGGCGGTGTGCGGGTCGTTCCCAATTACAACGTGATGGGGATCGCCAAGGCAGGCTTGGAAATGAGTGTGCGCTACTTGGCGGCGGAGCTAGGCACTCAAAATATTCGGGTCAACGGCATTTCTGCTGGCCCCATCCGTACTTTGGCTTCGTCGGCAGTCGGCGGTATTCTCGATATGATCCATCATGTCGAAGAAATTGCCCCCCTGCGACGGACGGTGACCCAAACGGAAGTGGGCAATGCAGCGGCATTTCTGTGCAGCGACCTAGCCAGCGGGATTACGGGACAGGTGTTATACGTCGATGCCGGTTACGCCATCATGGGGATGTAGATGGGGATATAGGAGACGCACCTTGCCAGTGGGTTGACTTTGCTAGAGTAGACGGGTGGCACAGCAGAGGTGAAAGGGATGAAGATATTACAACTTGCTACATGGACAGGTTTGATGATGGTCGGGGTGGCGATCGTTCAAGCTCCCAAAATGCTGGCTCAACAAGCTCCGACAACCCAACCTGCAAGTTCCGGCTGCCTTTCTGGTACGCCCGATGGCACGTTTCAAGGCGATCGACCCATGACTCGCAATGAATTTGCAGCGGGCACCAATGCCTGTCTCAATCAGGTCGAGCAATCCCTGCCACCGCGAAGGTCTGAGTTGGCCACAAAAAAGGACTTTGAGGTACTGATTCAGCGGCAGCGGGAACTGAATGCACAAATCCGAGAACTCAATCAGCGGCTGGCTCCTGCACCGAAGCCTTCTCCGTAGAGTGTATGGGATGCGATCGTTTCCCAGGTCTAGGAGTTAGCAGATAGATTATATGTAAGTGCATAAACCTTGCAGGGCGAAGCATTGGGGCGGCAACCTTTGCAATTATTCAAGATCTTTTACCCAATGCTTCGCCCCTACAAACTGAATGTTTAGTCTTATTTGTTGCAACATCCTAGTCTCGTTACTCATCTTGATCAATTGCCTTCAAAGTCCATGAAAACGCCTAGTATTCCGTCTCTTTCTTTGGTTAGCTCAGACTTATCCCAATTCGGTCGCACTGCTTCTGTCAGCCGGGTGACGGGAGAAACGGATGTGCAAGTGACACTGAATCTGGACGGACAGGGTAAATGTGCCGCACAAACCGGGATTCCGTTTTTGGATCACATGCTGCATCAAATTGCCTCCCACGGATTGATTGATTTGGAGGTGAAGGCGATCGGTGACCTGGAGATTGATGATCACCACACCAATGAAGATGTGGGGATCACCTTGGGGCAGGCGTTGGGGCAGGCGTTGGGCGATCGAAAAGGGATTGTGCGGTTTGGTCACTTTGTAGCCCCACTAGATGAAGCACTGGTACAGGTGGCGCTCGATTTTTCAGGTCGCCCCCATCTCAGCTATGGGTTGCAAATTCCTACCCAGCGAGTGGGAACCTATGATACGCAATTGGTGCGCGAGTTTTTTGTGGCGATCGTCAACCATGCCCAGATGACGCTGCACATTCGGCAACTGGATGGCATTAATTCCCATCACATCATTGAGGCAACCTTCAAAGCCTTTGCCCGATCGCTCCGCATGGCGACCGAAATTGATCCCCGTCGCGCCAGCCAGATTCCCAGTTCTAAGGGAGTTTTGTAGCTACGGTTGCTAACCTGACCATTAACAACATTTTTGAGAAATCGCAGATTTCTCAGCCTACCCTCACCCTAAATCCCTCTCCCCAGGGAGAGGGACTTCAATCCGGCTCCCCTTCTCCCAGTGGGAGAAGGGGCTGGGGGATGGGGGCAGGCTCGACATTGAGCTAGCAGCCTGAGTAGTTACGAGAAATCTGCGATTTCTCAAAAATGTAAATTCCAAATTCCCATGCCTTCGTCACTTACTGTCAATAAATAACATCTGTTGAGAATGAGGTTCAACTCTGGAAACTCGATTGTGTAAGTTTTCCAAGAGATGTTTATCCTGACAAAGTTGCTAATAGAGGAGCAGCTTGGAGCAGGGTTTGGGTATAGGGATGCTGGGGATTGGTGAAGATCTCCTGTGTAGAATTTATCTCAACGATTTGCCCGGATTGCATGACGGCGATCCGATCGCAAAAAAAGCGGGCGACCCAAAGGTCATGGGTAATGAATAGATAGGTGAGATTGAACTCGTGCTTAAGTTCCAGCATCAGTTCCAGCACTTGGGTTTGCACACTGGCATCCAGCATACTCACTGGCTCATCGCAGACCAAAAGCTGGGGACGGGTGATCAGGGCGCGGGCAATGGCAACACGCTGCTGTTGTCCGCCAGAAAGGTCAGCCGGGTAGCGATCGTAATAGGCTTCCGCCGGAGTCAGCCCCACACGCTCTAGCATTTGCAGCACCTGAGCCTTAGCATCGTTAGCAGGGGCTAATTGGTGGATCACCAAGGGATCAGCAATGCTCTGTCCCACCGTCATCATGGGATTCAGGCAGGCATGGGGGTCTTGAAACACCATCTGCATTTGGCGGCGCTGGTGGCGGAGGTCAGCCGCCGACAGGTGAACGATATCGCGTCCCAGAAATTCCACTCGACCGGATGTGGGGCGAATCAACTGCAACAACGTGCGGGACAGGGTACTTTTGCCGCAACCCGACTCGCCCACCAGTCCCAACGTCTCGCCTGGATATAAATCCAGACTGACTCCATCCACCGCTTTAATAGTTTGATTCTTTCCAGAGAGTAGCCGGGACATTAAGCCCTGTTCCAAGGTGTAGTATTGCTTCAAGTCCTGAATCCGAAGCAGTGGCGTAATTGACTCTGGCTTCTGATTGCCGATTTCTGGCTCCTGTTGCCCCGCTGCCGCCCCCGGCTGCACGGATTGAATATGCAGCGCCGCGTTCAAGAGCGATCGAGTGTACATATGTTGGGGAGATTGCAGCACTGATGTTGTGGCTCCCGTTTCCACAATCTTGCCACCGTACATCACAGCAATCCGATCGCAATACTCACCAATCATCGCTAAATCGTGGGAAATCACCAGCAAGGCCATGTGGCGTTCTTGGCACAGGCGGGTCAGTTCTTGCAAGATTTGGGCCGACACCGTGACATCTAAGCTCGTGGTGGGTTCATCTGCCACAATCAGTTTGGGATCAAGCAGGAGGGCGAGGGCGATCGCCACCCGTTGGCGCATTCCGCCACTGAACTCGTGGGGGTATTGGGCCCAGCGACTTGCCGGAATTTTCACCGCTTCTAGGGTGCCGATCGCTCGTTCCTTAGCCTGCCGCCGCGAGAGATTGGGACGATGTGCCAGTAGTGTTTCTAGGCAATGTTCCCCGATCGGCATCACAGGATTGAGGCGCGTCATCGGGTCTTGGAAAATTAGCGCCACAGCCTCGCCTCGGAATTGGCGCAATTCCAAGGGAGATAGCTCGTAAACCGATCGGCCCTCAAAGGTAACGCGGCCTTCAATGTGCGTTGTTGTGGGCAATAGGCGCATGGCCGCCCGTCCCAGAGTGGATTTGCCACAGCCCGATTCCCCAACTAATCCTAGAGTTTCCCCCGGTTCCAGAATCAGGGAGACCCCATCCACCGCCCAGGACTCCCCGGCAGTCTGGTCCCTGGATTGTCCACGGCTACCGGGATAGGCGACGCGCAGGTTTTGAATCCAAAATAGGGGATCACTCATGCTCTAGTCCTTATATTCCGTATCCTTGGCGATCGTCGTCCCCTGAAGTTTCCCTGGCAGTGGTTTGTCGAAGCGACGCATTAGGTAAGCCACGCCAAAATCGCCGTTGGGATGCACCATTAGGGTATCAGCTAGCTCAAAGACGCGATCGGCCAACTCTGGGCCCAGTTTGTCGATCGTGGCCTGCCGCTCCGATAGGGCATGTTCCCGCTCCCTGGACTTGGTTTGCCACTCATTGGAAAATAGCTGTTGAATCGCCACATGCAGTCCCAGTTTTTCCAGCACATCCCACTCACCGTGGTCGCACCAAATGCCGCCACAGTCCAGGCAACGCTCCACATAAAACGGAATTTTCAACCCAACTCTGGCGCGAGACAGGTAGCGTCCACACTCAGGACACAGGGCGGCTCTAGCATCCAGGGGAGATTGCACATATTCCACATCTAGAGTTTTGGGCAACAGGTCTTCCTGGCTGGGCTTTGGCTGTTTCGCTTGCCAGCTTTCATATTCTCCAGAGGGAATCCAGGTGCCTTTGCAATCAGGACAACATTTCACAGACAGGCTCTCGGCAAGGGTACTGTCCAGTAGTGCAACTTTTTTATCTTTAGGGCATTGCACAGGCAAGTCACTCCTTAAATTAGGCGTTAGAGATTCAGAGTACGGATTGATCCTACACGAATGTCTACCGCTCCGTAGAAACCTGATCTGGACAGTTCAATTGGAACGACTAAAAAGGTCGGATAGGGCTGCGTAGTAGGTAGTAAGTAGAGTGAGCCGATCGCCCATCTGGGAGCGTCTCTGCTGAGCTGTGGCAGATTGCCGGGCAGCCTGCAAAAAATTAATATCCAGCCCCAGCAAGCGAAGTTGCTTATCTATTTCTACTTGCAAAGATTTTAGCCTAGAGGCTTCCGGTTCATCGGCTTGATCTCCGCTGAGGGTGGCAATGTGATCCTGGAACACCTGTTGCAGCTTGGCAACCATCGTTCGCAATTGGGCTAAGTCAGTAGTGGGAGAGCCGATCGCCCCCTGTAACTGCTCTAGAACCTGCTTAAATTCCGTCCAAGGTCGCTCCATACACTCCAATTTTGCGTGTCAAAAATCAACTAGTGTTCTGTCAAGAAGATTTTGAGGGGTCGAAGACTCTCAAAATTTAACTCCAACCAACCCCCCAGCTTTCAGCTACCCGTCAATTAATGATTGACAGACTATTAGTGTTCTGGCAAGAAAATTTTGAGGGGTCGAAGACTCTCAAGATTTAACTCCAACCAACCCCCCAGCTTTCAGCTACCCGTCAATTAATGATTGACAGACTACTAGGTAGGGTAGGCAAAGTAGCGCAGACTAACCCATCGGGATATCCGTCCTGCGCGATGCTTTTTCAAATCTTATACTTAAGGTATGGATAAGCAAGAAATTAACCGATCGTTTTATAGAGGGCAACCTATGGCTCCCCGTCCGACTCTAGACCCCGTTGTGATGAAAGCGGTGGAAACCTTAGACTACCGTGTCACTGTTGGAGACATTGCAGCCCAAGGAGGCTTAAATGTCAACTTAGCGCAGCAAGGCCTACTGATTTTGGCATCAGAGGCGGGTGGACATTTGCAGGTAGCTGAGTCAGGAGAAGTTGCCTACCTGTTCCCTAAGAATTTTCGGACTGTTTTACGCAATAAGTTCCTAGGGTTGCGCCTCAAGGAAACCTGGGATAAGGTTTGGCGCATTTTATTTTATTTAATTCGGGTGTCGTTTGGCGTGGCACTGATTCTCTCGATTCTGTTGATTGTGGTGACGATCGCCGTCATCATTATTGCCGCCAGCAGTTCCAATAACAATTCCAGTAGCCGCAACAACAATCGGCGGAGTTCGGGCGGCGGCGGACTCTTTCCCCGAATTTGGGTGGGGCCAAATTGGTACTGGTTCTTCTCACCCAGCTACCGCACTCGTCGGAACGAGCAACGCTTAGCACGGGCACAGTCCAATGATCCCGAAGCAGCCAAGCTGAACTTCCTAGAGGCAATTTTCTCCTTCCTCTTTGGCGATGGCAATCCCAACTTTGATTTGGAAGACCGCCGTTGGCAGGCGATCGGCACCGTCGTGCGGAATTCCCAAGGGGCGGTAACCGCAGAACAGATTGCACCCTACTTGGATAACTTGGGCAAAGGCTATGCCGAGGAGTATGAGGAATACATGCTGCCTGTGTTAACCACCTTTAATGGCAAGCCAGAGGTTAGCCCTGATGGCCAAATTGTCTACCATTTTCCAGAGTTGCAAACCACTGCCGCCGAGTACACTCCCAAACCTGTCAAAGCTTACTTAGAAGAATCGCCCTGGCGCTTCAGCGAAGCGACCTCTGGTCAACTCACCATGGCCGCTGGGTTGGGCTTGGTTAACTTTGTTGGGGCACTGGTGCTAGGTGGGCTGCTGGGGGATGGACAGATCGCACTACAACTGGGTGGACTGGTTGCCTTTGCCCACGCCATTTACTGGCTGCTTTTAGGCTATGGCACCGCATTTTTGTCTGTTCCATCGCTGCGCTATTTCTGGATAAAAGCTCAAAATAGCAAGATTGACGCCCGCAATGAGTCTCGGCTAGAGCGAGCGCTGGTGATAAACCAAGCGAGTCCTGAGTTGCAAAAGAAACTGGACTACGCGAAACAGTTTGCCAGTGAAACAGTTATTCGGCAGGAAGATTTGGTATATACCACCGAAACAGATCTGTTGGAGCAGGATCTAAACCACTCTGCAAAACTTGATGCTGAATGGCAAAAGCGTATAAACCAATCAGGAACTTAGGATCGTGAATTAAATAAGCTGGAGATTGGTCAGCGCGAAATATACCCTTCGGGAAGCAAGCTACGGGCGAAAAGCTTTGAAACTCAATCAGGGCCGATCGCCAAATGCCAAGGAGATTTCCAGCAAAGTTTATACTAGGAAACGGAAGGGCGAAGCATCCGGGCAATGACCTTCTGGTTGATTTAAGGGCTGATCTGCCGGATGCTAAGTGCAAAGCACACGCTACGCGAACACCCCTACAGTGGTAACATCTTTCTCAGAAATCTCCTAAGTGCAACGTACACGCTACGCGAACGCCCCTATAGTGGGATTGTTTCATGTTATTTAATCCATATTCCTTAAGAATCTGTCAGGAAACCACGTTGCTTAAATCAATACCTCTGACCAGATCTGCGTAGGGGCGGGTCTACCGAATTAGTTGCATTACATAGAATATATCTGTAGACCTGCCCTTACCCAATTCGTTGCATCGTTCAGAAAATGCCTAAGGTATTGTTATGTCGCACTCTAGATAGAAGTGAAATGAAGAATTTGATCAAAGGCGCGATCGGCATCATAGGTATTTTGATTCTTCCGGGATGCCAGTCCATTAACCAGATTTTGCCAGCCCTATCTCCACCGACTACTCTAGCCAAGCAGCCGCCAGCAGCTTCTTCAGTTGCGGCACAATCTACTGCAACCACACAAATGGAAGCGCAGGTGCTTCAGCAAATTAACGCAATCCGCGCTAAGCAGGGGTTGGGGCAACTGCGTTCCAATGAAAAATTGACCCAGGTGGCCCGCAACTACAGCCGCCGCATGGCAGAGCAAAACTTTTTTAGCCACACCAGTCCAGCGGGAGACACGATGGTGCAACGGGTGCGATCGGCGGGTATCTTCTATGTGACGATCGGCGAAAACCTGTTTACCTGTACGAATATACCTCAACCTGTGCCTGCTTCAGTCAAGGGCTGGATGAATAGTCCCGGACACCGAAAGAACATTCTGCGTCCTGAATATCAGGAAACCGGGATTGGTGTATGGCGCAGGGGCGATACCTATTATTTCACGCAGTTGTTTTTACGATCGCTCTCTCTATAAAGCACAGTTAACTCACTCCTAGTAGCGAAAGCGCCTAGTATGTTCATTGAAAGGTAAGGCTAGTAAACTAACGTTGTATTAGATCTGCGCCTAGTGCGAGGAGAATGTTAGTCATGCTAAAACCTCGGTATGACGAAGAAGAGGATGTTTCAAGACACGCAGCGCCTGAGGCGGGTGATTGTCTAGAGATGGAGAGCAAATATGATTGGAAACTCAGGTGAGTAGAGGAATTACCTGAAATCCCAAATTAAGTATTTGAAGTCGATTGCGTGTTTGAGGGTGATGTCAAATTTCCCAAGTCCTACTATGAAACGGAGCAAGATGATGCGTAAATACATCATCTTTCAGGCAGGAAAACGCGAAAAGACCGATTGGAGAAATCGCAAACTACAACATACCCAGGCGTTAACCTGGATTTTAGCGGAATACTGGGATTCCTCCAATAAACCCATCCCAACGCCAGGATATCGACCTACCGAGTTTATTCGAGTGGACGCGCTACACAACCCGGCTGAACATGGTTACAGCACTCACTACCGTCAGGGCGATTGGGAGGTGACATGGGTCGAAACGTATACCCCTGATATACCGATGGGCGAGTTTGATATAATTGTGATTTGCTATTATAAGTATAATCCTGTGAATGCTCCTCTCAAGCCAATGCCAGAGCGCCAAGTTTCCATCGATTTGTTTGGTGGAGATACGAAAGCCTATGAGCAGTGGCTAGAGTCCACAAAAGAACCTGCTGAGGTATAACGTTATAGCTCAGCCAACTTCAACCATCGCTCTGTGGAGATTTCGATCGCCCGGTTCAGTTCTGCTAGGCGCTCCGAGAGTTGTTGGGTTTGGCTGAAGCCTGCGGGGGGATTGGTATATAAGGTTTTTTCGATCGCTGCTTTTTCTGCTTCCATTTCAGGGATTTTGGTTTCCAGAGTTTCCAGTTCCTTTTTTTCCTTGAATGATAGCTTGCGGGATTTTGTGGTAATGGCTGAAGGAGTAGTAGCGGTGGAAGTCCGATCGCCCTCTCCTTTACTCTCCATCGCTCCTGTGCCCTGCAATTCCTCTTTCTGCTTCACCTCCAAATAGATGGAATAATTACCCGGATACTGCCGGATGGTGCCCCCCGCTTCCAAAGCAAAGATGACATCGATCGTGCGATCGAGGAAGTAGCGATCGTGGGACACCACAATCACGCAACCGTTGAAGTCTTCTAGATAATCCTCCAGCACCGCCAAAGTTTGCACATCCAAGTCATTAGTCGGCTCATCCAAAATCAATACATTGGGTGCGCCCATGAGAATTCGCAACAGAAATAAGCGCCGCTTTTCGCCCCCAGACAGCTTGTGAATTGGGGCGTATTGCTGGTTCCCCGGAAACAGAAACCGCTCCAGCATTTGGGAAGCCGTGATCAATGTCCCATCCGCGATTTTGACAAATTCTCCCACTTCTTTGATGTAGTCAATGACGCGCTGATCTTCGTTGAGGGCGGTTAGGAGGTCATCGGAGTGTTGGTCGAAATAGCCGATGTGAATCGTGGTGCCGATTTCGATCGTCCCAGAGTCGGGTTGGGCGCGCCCCGTAATCATGTCCACTAGGGTCGATTTGCCCGCCCCATTCGCTCCAATGATGCCGATGCGGTCTTCGGGGGTGAAGTTGTAGGTGAAGTCGTGAATCAGAACCCGCCCATCGTAGCCTTTGGAGAGATTGGCAATATCGATTACTTTTTTGCCAATGCGCCGTCCGGGGGTGGCAATATCCACTTTGCCCTGCACAGGTTTGAATTCTTGAGCGCGCATCTCGTGGACGCGATCGATTCTGGCCTTTTGCTTGGTACTCCTGGCTTTGGGGCCCCGCTTCAGCCATTCCAATTCGCGCCGCAGTACGCCCTGGTGTTTGCGCTGAGAACTGACGGCTGAGTCTTCAGCCAGGGCTTTTTTCTCTAGATAATAGGAGTAATTGCCTGCGTAGGTGTAGAGTTCGCCCCGATCGATTTCCAAAATGCGATTGGTGACCCGATCGAGGAAGTAGCGATCGTGGGTAATCAGCAACAGTGCGCCCCGATAGCGCTTCAAATAATCTTGCAACCACTCCACCGACAGGGCATCCAGGTGGTTGGTCGGCTCATCCATCAGCAACACATCGGGTTCCGCAATCAGGGCACTGGCTAGGGCAATGCGTTTGCGATATCCCCCCGACAGGGTGCCAATGAGGGCATCAAAATCCGTGATTCCCAATTTGGTTAGGATAATTTTGGCTTGGGTTTCCAATTCCCACGCACCCGTAGCATCCAGTTGGTGGGCGATCGTGGACAATCGCGCCATCAGTTGCCCAGTCTCATCTTTGCCGTGGGCCAGTTTGTTCGACAGTTCCTCATATTCCTTAACTAAGGTCAGTTGATCACCACTGTCAGCAAACACTTGCTCCAAGACGGTGCGGCTTTCATCCATATCGGGTTGCTGGGGCAAGTAGACGATACGCGACCCCGAATTCACGAGCATCTGTCCCCCGTCGATCGGCTCTAGTCCAGCAATCATTTTCAGCAAGGTCGATTTGCCAGAGCCGTTGACCCCAATCAGCCCCACTTTGTCGGTTGTGTTCAAGCTAAAGCTGGCATCTTTCAAGATTTCTTTGATGCCGAAGTCTTTATGGACGGATTGCAGAGTAAAAATGCTCATACGAAAGGAGGAAAGGATTCAGGCGATTTTAGAAGTGATAGGCGATGTGCAACTTAAAGTCTGCCCTCATCCCCCAGCCCCTTCTCCCTCAGGGAGAAGGGGAGCCGATCCAAATCTTAGCCCCTTTCCCAAAAGGGGAGAGGGGTTGGGGTGTAGCTTGCTTCCCGAAGGGTGGGCGGTTCGAGAAAGTTGCACATCGCCTAGTGATACAAAGCCTTATGGAACAAGGAGCTTAAGCCCCTTATCTTTACAAGAAGTACCAAGCAACAGATTAAAGTTTCGTCACACTGCCCTAGCTTAGCTTTTCACGCGCTCTTTACGCTTAGCCTTGTCTTCGGATTTCTTCACCCGCGTTTCCAGGATGAATTCTGGAATATCTTCTAACTCAGCTTCATTAAGCTCGTATTGCTCACAAACCAGGCTCAGGCGGGTTCCGGCACTGGTGACGGCGTTGACAGAATGGGTGAGGTCGCCTTGAAAGTGGAGTAGTGAATTCATCCGGGGCTGAATTTTCCCGACTTGGCGCTTGCCACATCGCAGCACCAATTCTCCACCCTGAAGGTCTAGAGGCACCTGCACATAAAGGACGCTGACGATCGCTGGCGGTTCGATCGTCTTGCAATAGGAACGAAGCGATCGATCGATGTGGGGATCAACACGAGAGCCGGTTTTCAGCAGCAAGGGATTGAGGTAAAAGGCGTTGCAGTCTGGCACGAGCGCCAAATTGAGGTAGGACTGGAAGTAGGGGAACTGCTCTACCACTGTGTCGAGGTGCGATCGGCGAAAGGCGATCGAAAAGCCTTTAGTCCCCACAAAATCCCGATTCAGGTTATTCACCTCAAAGTAGGGACACGCCAAAATTCTCTCCTGCAATTTGTGGAGATACCTGAGGGTGAAGGCTTGGGGTTGCTGGCGGTAGTAGCTCAAGATTGTCTGGCTAAAGGGGATCAGTTCAATTAACGTTTATCTCCACTTTACCTGCCTTGACCTCAATTGATGACGCGCCCTGGATGACACGACCGTTCCACCGACAGCAGCGGTGAAGTTTGAGATTTGGAGCTTGGATTTATCCATGTTTCTTAAAAGGCGGCACCCAGATTCGAACTGGGGGATGAAGGTTTTGCAGACCTGTGCCTTACCACTTGGCTATGCCGCCCTAACGTTAGATTAACAGCATATCAAATTTCACCTTATTCCAGACGAGGTAGAAACGTAAGATTATCTCGTACCCATCCGAACCTCCACCCTTCGGGAAGCAAGCTACACCCTAGTGCAGCGTCACAACTGAGAATTAGGGTTGGCAATTTCTGGAAGCCTTAAACCACACAGTTCTTTTCAGAGAATAGATTTCGCCCACATTACGCTGCGATCGAAATTTCTGGAAGCCTTAAACCACACAGTTCTTTTCAGATGCGTCTACCCCAAAATTAAGCGTTGACTCTGCACTAGTAGTCTGTCAATCATTAATTGACGGGTAACTGAAAGCCGGGAGGTTAGTTGATGTTAAATTTTGAGGGGTCGAAGACCCTCAAAATTTTCTTGACAGAACACTACCCCTCTCCCGAAGGAGAGGGAACAAAACTTGGCTCGGCTCCCCTCGCCCTCTGGGCGAGGGGTTGGGGGTGAGGGACTGATACAATTTCAGGCGATTACCTAAAACGCTCGTAAGAGAGTGCTTGTAAGCAAGTATTAAGAGCGCAAGAATCTCTATTGAGCAGTGATCCCAGCTTTTTAGTTCGTTTGACCTATAAATCTCTAAATCCTTGACACAGTAATCTGTTTACATTCGTTTACAAACATTTTCTAAAGGTCTGGGTCAATTAGACTTGCTGCTGCGTTTAACTCTGGGGATGCAGGGACAGCGTGAGCGTGAAAGCGAATGCCTAGAAATACATCGTAGAGAAAACTCCAGAAGCTCTTGTCTAGCAACCCCAAGGTTTGGCAACACCCTTTTTGATCGAGTAGTGGCTTGGTGGCGCGGTAGGCTGGCTCGTAATTATACCAGGGAATCGAGGGCCAGAGATGATGAATCAGGTGGTAGTTTTGTCCCATGATGAGCAGGTTTAAGACTGGATTGGGATAAACCCTGGCATTTTTCCACCGATCGCGCGCTTGGAAGGGGCGGTGGGGAAGGTAGTCGAAAAACAAGCCCAAGGCGATGCCCACAACCATCGCTGGCAAAAACCAGTAGGTCAGAATATAGCTAAAAAAGTGGTAGTGCAGGGAGACCAGGACGATCGCCACCACGGCCGATCGCGCCACAAACCACTCCAGCAATTCATACTTGCGCCACAGTCGGCGATAGAGAAAAAAGACTTCGTGATACAAAAAGCGAGCAGCAATCAGCCAGAGCGGACCCCCTGTGGAGACAAAATGATCAGGGTCATGCTTGGGGTCATTCACATGGGCATGGTGCTGCATGTGAACGCGGGTGAACACAGGAAAGGAAAAGCTAAGGATGAAAGCGCTGACGTGACCCAGCAGCGCATTGACTACTCGGTTTTGGTGGGCGGCATTATGGGATGCGTCGTGGATGACAGTGCCTGCGAGGTGTTGAGCCACAACCATGCTGCTGAAACAGAGCCACGGTTGCCAGTGCCAGCACCAATACCCCGGAACGGCTAAAATTGCCAAGGTTAGGGCTGTAAGAAAGATGAGCATAGTCACGCTCAGGGTGCCAGACGGCTCTAGGAACTCTCTAGGGGGAGTCAACTTTACTGCCGCCGCCATGGAACGCAATCTCCTTAAACCTGTGTTTCATAATTCTTAATTAGTATAGTGCGGCACTCTCTATTTTTGTTGAAGTTTAAGACAAGGCAAATACTGGTAGGAAATCTTGAGCCTTCATCTCTATCAATGGATAGACGTGTTTTCTTGTGTGACCCCCTAATTTAAGGCTTAGAACAGAAAGTGTGCTAAACCCAGCAAACTTCACAGCTTTTAGAGACTGACATGGTAGCAACTCAAAGTCATCAATCACTACTTGAAACCTGTATTCGCAATTGCCTAGAGTGCCTGCGAGATTGTGAAGCCTGTGCTGCGGCTTGCTTGGACGGCGAGATGGTGCAAATGATGGCGCAGTGCGTTAAACTCTGCCGCGACTGTGCTGACACCTGCGAGCTTTGCGCCCGGTTCATGGCTCGTAACTCAGATCTCCATGCTCAGTTGTATGGCGTTTGTGCAGAAGCGTGCGATCGTTGTGCGACTGAGTGCGAAAAGCACGACCACGACCACTGCCTGCGCTGTGCCAAGTCTTGTCGGCGTTGTGCTGAGTCTTGTCGGCAAATGGCAGCAGCAATGGCGTAAAGCTAGTTCAATGACAGCACAAAAAAAACCAGCCATTCTCTAAATGCAGAATAGCTGGAAGTTTTGACATACGAAAGCTTTACAGAAAACTGTGGGAAGGAAGTTATTGTCCCACAGGCTCTAGTGTTCTATCAAGAAAATTTTGAGGGTCTTCGACCCCTCAAAATTTAACTCCAACTAACCTCCCAGCTTTCAGCTACCCGTCAATTAATGATTGACAGACTACTAGGTCATCACATTAGTTAGCAGTTCGATTCCTAGATGCCTATTGAGAATGGTGCCAGCCTGATGTAGCTAGCGCTCAGGAAATTAGGGGCTTTTCCACGATCGCATCTAGCTTTACCGATCTGAGCAAATCCTTCCAATCCATTTTCAGGACAACATCATTGGGAGCTGCAAGGCGCAGACGCATCAGGCTATCTACCGCATCGTACCAAAGTCCAGACTCAGCATAGAGGGCAGGACGATCGCCAGCAAGAGCAGTTTCAAGCTGCTTAGACAGGGTTTGGTTCACCTCCACCCGTTTGACTTGTCCGCTGACCACCATGTCACCAGAGCGGTCTGTGGCATCACAGATCACAGAAAAAGTCCAGTTGTAACTTTTTCCAACTTCCAAAGCAGGCACAGTGCCATCAGTTGGCAAACTTAAGCCCAGAATCCCATTCTTGGCGGAGAGGGTAAACGGTACTTTGTAAACTAGTTCCTTGGTGCCAGCATCTTTCACCACCAGTTCAGCGGTCTTAGCAACCGTTTCCGGCATATACACAAACAGAGTCGGGTACTTCTCGGCAGTCAACGCAGGGGTGATTTCTGGCAAAACGGGGATCATCTGTTCCTGACTGGCTCCGCAGCCTCCCCGCACCGATGCCCCCCGTCTCCGAGCCGGAGCGCCAAAACTGGGAGGTCTGAAACTAAGTCTTCGCGTTCTTCTTGTCGGTCTGGACTGTGCTACTAGTAGGCGCTCACTGAGTCCCGTGTCTACTGGTTGACTATGGACAATTCCGGGTACTGAAAGAATAACTGCCAGCTCTAAAGGTAAAGCCAGAGCCAATATCATCCGAGGTAGAAAAGACTGAGGTTTCATTGACTTTCTTAAAAACAACAACATTGACTTCTGCTTCTGTAAGTAAGTATCTACAATCCACTAAACTGGCTAGAGGTATCGTCACTTGAGACGCTAACTTTTCGATAAGGTTTCAGGGACAAGTAGCTACAGCCCCAAAAAGTGGTTTTGCGGATTTCCTGACCACGGAATCTCCCTACTTCACAAATTTTACGCTTAATGCTCTAAGTAAGTCGTGTAAAAGTAACATAGTTGGCAAAAACTTCTTTTTAAAGGTGGATTCTACGTTGCGAAGTTTCTCTCAAATCAAAACAACTGCCTTTAACTTTGGTCGCTCAGTGATTCTGACCAGTGCTGCTGTGACGGCATTGGTTCTGGGGCTGAGACAGATTGGAGTGCTACAGCCAGCCGAACTGCGCGCCTTCGATCAGATGATGCGCTGGCGACCTGAGGAAAAACCTGATGAACGAGTGCTGCTCGTTGCGGTTACTGAGGAGGACATCCAAGCTACCCAGGAAGCGACTCTATCGGATAGAACGCTGAATCGGCTGCTGGAAAAGTTGGAACAGAACGAACCTGTAGCGATCGGACTTGACATCATCAGAGACGTGCCGATCGGGGAGGGACGGGCGGCGCTGTTGAAACGCTTGCAGGAGAGCGATCGGATTGTGTCCGTGTGTGACACCAACTCTGGCACCCCGCCACCCCCCGGACTCACCCAGGAACAGATTGGCACCGCCGACCAAGCTGTAGACAAAGATGAAGTGATTCGGCGGGCCTTGCTGATTATCACACCACCGGCTCGACCCAATGCCCCACCAACCCCCTGTAGCGACCCCAATGCGTCGCTGCTGTCTCTGAACCTGCAATTAGCAGGACTGTACTTGCTCAATATGCACAACCTAGAGCCAGAGTTTGTGTCCAACAAGTCAAATCCCCAACAACAGGATTTGAAACTAGGTTCAGCCCTCTTTAAGCGCTTGGACAAAAATTCTGGGGGCTACCAGAATGCAGACATTATGGGCTACCAGATTTTATTGAACTATCGGTCTGCCCTGAATCCTGTTCGCCAGGTGACGCTGACGGATGTGATGCAAGGGAAGGTTGACCCCGCCTGGGTGAAGGATCGCATCGTGTTTGTGGGCTACACGGCTCCCAGCAAAAAAGACGATTTCGTTACACCCTACAGTCCTAAGTTAGAGGGCTACGCTCGGATGCCGGGGGTGATGATCCATGCTCAGATTGCGAGTCAAGTCCTCAGTACCGTGCTAAACAACCGCCCTTTGTTTTGGTTTTGGCCGAACTGGGTCGAGGGACTTTGGATTGCTGGTTGGGCTTTGGTTGGTGGCACGATCGCGTGGCGACTCAAACATCCCGCCGCATTTACGCTCACAAGTATGGTGGCGATCGGAGGGCTGGTTGGAGTCACGTTTCTCATTTTTACCCAAGCGGGTTGGGTGCCTGTAATTGCTCCCGCTGCCAGTTTGGGATTAACAGCCATTAGCATTGTGCTGCTCGATCGATCGGAAAAAATTTACAAAACCGTCGCCAAGTTTCTCAACATTGAAATCGATCAGGCAGAAACCTCTCGTCAGGTTTCCGAAATTACTGAAACTGATTTCTTTCGGAAGCTGCAAGACCAAAGCCAAGAAATTAGACAACAAAGCACGACAACTGCGATCGATGAAACCCTCGACCCCATGCTGCTAGACCTTGCCCGCGAGGTGAAATTATCGGAGGGAGCCGCAACGGGCTACGTTGAGCAATTACGCCAACGGGTGCGAGAACTCAAACATCAAAACGCCACCTCTCTGCCGGAAGAGAATCAAAACCTGAGCTACTTTGAGCAACTGCGCCAAAAGGCAGCAGACTTAAAACTGGAGCAAGCTGCCATCCAGCGACTGAGCCTAGACTTGCTAGAGGTGGATGTTGAACAGTTAGAAGCCTACTGCGATCGAACCTCTTTGACTCCCGCCGAAGTGCTAAGCGACCTCATCCACACCCTCACCGACCCCGACTCCCCCGATCACTCCCCCACTCCATCACTCCCCGACTCCCCCACACCCCTTCCCTAACTCTCCCTCCGCCCCCGCCTCCCATGTCCAAAATCATCTCCATCCATTCCTTCCGAGGCGGCACCGGGAAATCCAACACCACCGCCAACCTTGCTGTCGCCGCCGCCCTCAAAGGACTGCGCGTGGGCATCATCGACACCGACATCCAATCCCCTGGTATTCACGTTCTTTTTGGCATCGACCCCGCCCAAATGAACCTGACCCTCAATGACTACCTGTGGGGACGTTGTGAGATTGATGCAGCCGCTTATGACGTGACACCGAAGGAAGTCAAAGCCAATAATGGACACATCTTTCTCATTCCTTCGAGTATGAAAGTGGGGGAGATTAGCCGCATTCTCAGTGAAGGTTATAACGTTAATCTCCTGACAACTGGGTTTCAAAGTCTCTTGGGTAAGTTGCAGCTAGACTATCTGTTTATTGATACCCATCCAGGGATTAATGAAGAAACGCTGCTGTCGATTACGATTTCCCAGGGGTTGATTATTATTCTGCGTCCCGATCGCCAGGATTTCCAGGGGACGGCGGTGACGGTGGATTTGGCCCGAAAGTTGGGAGTGCCGCAGTTGCTGCTGGTGGTGAACCGGGTGCCCCAACGCTTCGATCGGGCAGATGTGCGAAAACAGGTGGAAACTACTTACAATGCTACCGTCGCTGGGGTGTTGCCCGATTGTGACGAAATGCTGGAACTGTCGAGTAGTGACCTATTTTTCCTGCGCTTTCCAGACCATCTTTTATCGAAGGAATTGAAAGGGGTTGTGGAAGCGATCGGCTCCCCTGGACAACGAACAGCCGTGCAAGAGGTGCAGCCTGGAGTCCAACCGCAGCGAATGCGACGACTCACGGTGGAATTATCCAAGGCTGATGTGACCATGCTTCAGAATTATTGCGATCGGGTCTCCCTCACCCCCGCCGAAGTGATGACCGACCTCATCCACACCCTCCCACCCCTCCCCTCGTCCACCCTCCTGCCCCTCCCCTCTTCCACCCCCCTGCCCTAATTCCCCCTGTCCACGCCTCCCATGTCCAAAATCATCTCCATCCATTCCTTCCGAGGCGGCACCGGGAAATCCAACACCACCGCCAACCTTGCTGTCGCCGCCGCCCTCAAAGGACTGCGCGTGGGCATCATCGACACCGACATCCAATCCCCTGGTATTCACGTTCTTTTTGGCATCGACCCCGCCCAAATGAACCTGACCCTCAATGACTACCTGTGGGGACGTTGTGAGATTGATGCAGCCGCTTATGACGTGACACCGAAGGAAGTCAAAGCCAATAATGGACACATCTTTCTCATTCCTTCGAGTATGAAAGTGGGGGAGATTAGCCGCATTCTCAGTGAAGGTTATAACGTTAATCTCCTGACAACTGGGTTTCAAAGTCTCTTGGGTAAGTTGCAGCTAGACTATCTGTTTATTGATACCCATCCAGGGATTAATGAAGAAACGCTGCTGTCGATTACGATTTCCCAGGGGTTGATTATTATTCTGCGTCCCGATCGCCAGGATTTCCAGGGGACGGCGGTGACGGTGGATTTGGCCCGAAAGTTGGGAGTGCCGCAGTTGCTGCTGGTGGTGAACCGGGTGCCCCAACGCTTCGATCGGGCAGATGTGCGAAAACAGGTGGAAACTACTTACAATGCTACCGTCGCTGGGGTGTTGCCCAATTCCCAGGAGATGATGGAATTGGCCAGTGGCGGTCTCTTTTGCCTCCGGTTTCCCGATCATCCCATTTCCAAGGAAATTGAGTCGGTGCTAGGACATCTTCAGGAAAAGCCCAAAAGCGGATTTAAGCTGCCCCATCTTTTCGGTCAGTGATTCTAGGCATTGGGAGATTATGTTGAAGTTGGAAGTCAGAAGTCGAATATCTCTGTGTGAGGATTGAAATGATGGCATAATTGCAACGTTCAGTTTTGCAGCGGGTTTGTGCGTTGACAATGGCTGTAGTGATGATGCCGATCGCACCCTGGATGCCGATCGTTGCCCAAGCATCGCCGCTAAGCCAAAAACAGACTGCTTGTCGTGGTGCAGAAGTTCTTCAGCCAAATGACCCCGATGTGCAAGGATTGCGATCGTTGATTTAGAAATACAATGTCTCGATCGCTTGTGCGATCGTCCTGCTCCCTAATCTCAGTCACGCTTTAAGGTGTTTACAAAAAAATAATGTGCCGAATTGTTGCAGCGATACCTAAGGCAAATCCATAGAGGCGAATCTACAATAGCTACATGCTAGACAAGACGATTGGTGGACGCTATAGGATTATTCGCTATCTGGGAGGCGGGGGATTTGGCCAGACCTATCTGGCGGCAGATCTCCAATTGCCGGGCAAGCCCAACTGTGTGGTGAAACAACTCAAGCCGCAGTCAACCGATCCCCATACCTTGGAGATTGCAAGGCGGCTGTTCGATGGCGAGGCCGAAGCCCTGTATAAACTGGGAACTCACCCTCAGATTCCGCGCCTCATGGCTCACTTTGCAGAAGAGGCTGAGTTCTTCTTAGTTCAAGAATTTATTGATGGCCAGGGACTCGATCGGGAACTTGTATCCGGCGAAAAACTCGGCGAAGCGCACGTTTTCAACCTCCTGCTGGAGTTGCTGGACGTTTTGTCCTTTGTACACCAACAAAACGTTATCCATCGAGACATCAAGCCTGCGAATATTATTCGACCCAGTGATGGGCGCAAGTTGGTCTTGATTGACTTTGGCGCAATGAAAGAAGTCAGTAGTGCCACGCTGCTCCCTGCTGGACAGGACAGTCGAACCGTGGCGATCGGCACTCCCGGCTACATGCCCAACGAGCAATTGGGCGGCAAACCCCGATTGTGTAGCGATATTTACGCGGTGGGGATGATTGGGATTCAGGCATTGACAGGCGTTCCACCCCATCAGCTACCCGATGACCCAAAAACAGGGGAAATTCTCTGGCGCATTCATACCCACGATTCCCAAGTGCGCGTACCCGTCAGTTCTGCCTTGGCAACTGTGCTGGAAACCATGGTGCGCTACGACTTTCGCCAGCGCTACCCCTCGGCTGTAGAGGCGTTACACGCACTGCGAGTCTCCCGTTCTTCGCCAGTTACTCGGCGACAGGAGAATGGATTGCCCGCTGAAGTGCCAACGATCGCCCCTCCCACCGCTTCACCGCTTCCAACACAGCCGCCCGATGTTGCCCCTACCCTGGCAGTCTCTCCAGCCTTTCGTCCCGCATCTCCAGAGGATGTCAATGGCAGAGTGGGCAGCCCACGGCGAAGGTTCAATCTGGGCTGCCTCTTAGGTCTGGGTTCCCTGATTGGCATATCCCTAATCATCAGTTTCACCTTAGCGATCAGAAAAAATAATGACGTGTCTCCAGGCGACAGCCCTTCTTCTGTAGAAACTCCTGATGACTCAACCATTTATGATGTTCCCTCTCAATCCCCCACCCCGACACCAGAGCCGATCGCCCCCACCCCTAGCGACCCTCCTGAAAGTCCAGCTTCTGAAAGTCCAGAATCTGAGAGTCCAGCTTCTGAAAGTCCTGCTTCCCAATCGACACCTTACATCTATGTCTCAGATACAGGCATGACCGTTATGGAAGATATTGGCAAAGTCTGTGAAACCAAAGCCAACGCACTTCTGTTCTACAGAACTCAGAATAAAGACGTTGACTTTGAAGGTACTGTGGATTTTTCTCGGAACCGTGATACGGCTTGCAACGACAATTACAAGGGTACTTTTATCGATCGGGGTAGCGATGGACAGGTCTGTGTCGGCACCCTGGAGTATTACGCCCTTAAAAAAGATGACTCTGGAGTCTCAAAAGTGCGAGCCTATTGGGTTGTAGAGGGGTCCGCAGACGGGAAAACCTGTGACTCCAGTGGAGAAAAGTTCGGCCTGATGCTAACGCGAAAAGACGGGGATTTCTAGGCATTCAAATTAAGCTACAGTAGTTTGGACGGTTGAAACTCAGTGATACCGTTCATTCTCTTTACTTTCCTAGAGCTTAAAGCATATCCTATGAACGACTTCTTATCTCGGCGTTTCATTTACGCGACTGTTGGTTTGACGATCGCCGCCGGAGTTGCTGTGAGCATTCCATCCCAGGCGCAGATGCAATCCCCCCCCATGTCTCCGCCGCCAAGCCCCATGTCTTCGCCCATGAAGCCACCTGTGAAACCCACTCCAGGAGCCATGCCCCAGGGTCAAAAAGTTGGCACGATCGTTGCTGTAGCCTCTGCTAACCCTAACTTCAAGACGCTAGTCGCAGCGGTCAAAGAAGCAGGATTGGTAGACACCCTATCTGGGAAAGGGCCATTCACCGTGTTTGCCCCGACCGAGGCTGCCTTTGCAAAACTGCCTAAAGGAACTGTGGAAAAGCTCCTGAAGCCAGAAAACAAAGCCATGTTGCGGAAGATTCTGACTTACCACGTTGTGGCAGGTGCAGTGGAATCGAAAACGCTGAAAACTGGCCCAGTCAAGACTGTTGAAGGTGCATCGGTGAATGTGCGTGTATCCGGCGGTAAGGTAACAGTCAACAATGCCAAGGTTGTCATGGCAGATGTCAAAGCCAGCAACGGCGTGATTCATGTCATTGATACCGTGCTGATGCCCCCCACTAACTAAAGGAATGCGCTGAATCGGTTATCTAGTGTTGTGATAATCCAATGCTTTGCTGCGTTAGTTGCAGCCCTTGACAAGACCTTAAGAGAAGGTGGTTACACTGACTCCTAAGGTCTTTTTTAAAGATAGAAACTTAAACTAAGCGCCGTGATCCGTAGGTTGCCAGGGATTATTGACTTGTAGATATATGATTGAGGTTATATCTAACCTAGGTGGATTAAAATATATTTCCTATAATTGCATTGCCTTTACTATCTAGTGTTTGGTTTATATGGTCATTGAATACCTAAAATTTCGAGTTGCCGCTGAACTAAGAGAGCAGTTTATCCAAAAAGATGCTGAAATCTGGACTCCTGTTTTAGCTCGTTCTGCCGGATTTGTGAATAAAGAAGTATGGATTAATCCCCAAGAGCAAACAGAAGTAGCGATCGTCATTCGGTGGGAAAGCCAGGAACAGTGGCAGAGTGTGCCGAAGGCTGTGTTAGACCAAACGGAACAGGAATTTTCTCGGCAAATGTCAGCCGCTTACGAATTGGTCGAAGCCAGCGAGTATCAAATTCGGAAGTTTTCCTAGGCTTTAGCTACTGCAAGACAGTGTAGGCATGGGTTATGATGCAAAAATGTAGTGCTGGATGAATGGACTGATGCCCGACTGTCCCAAGTGTCACCAAGCGATCGACTCTCAAACCGTTACCTGTCCCCGCTGCTTCACTGTTTTGAAAGCCTATGGACATCCTGGAATTCCTCTGCACCGCGCAACAGGCGCTGCTTCCCTGTGTCTGACTTGCACCTACCATGCCGATGACACTTGCACCTATCCCCAACGTCCCTATGCCAGGGAATGCACGATGTACCACGATCGCACTAAACCAACTCCAACGACCAATCCAATGACCAGCAGCGACCCCCTACGCACGTTACAAAGCTGGCTCAGGAAAAAATTTCCGTAACGAGATCCTGTAGAGATGCAGTTGCAAAGGTGCAGCGTTGGTTAGCTGCGAATTCCTGACGAGTTCGAGATTTAGCAGGGGTGTTATTTAACAATACTTCGGACAGTTTTTGTGGAGGTTCTGGAAACCCTGTTGTACAGCCAGGATAGACCCTCACCGTTCGGCTGAGCGCTCACGTCGAAGCCTAAATCCCTCTCCCAAGAGGCTTGCCATTACCAATATCTCTTAAAAAGCCTGCACAGTCAGGTTTCTAGACTATGTTGCTATTCTCAATAGTAACCACTTATTGACAGTTAGTAACGAAGGCATTGGGTTTTAGAATTTACATTTTTGAGAAATCTTCGATTTCTCAAAAATGTTGGTAATGACAAGCCCAAGAGGGGAGAGGGACTTCAATCCGGCTCCCCTTCTCCCGTTCTGGCAGAAGGGGTTGGGGGATGAGGGCTAACTATCGCAAAAATGTCCGAACTATTGATTTAATCCATCATCCTCAAAACACTCCGATCGCCTCTGTAACAGCCGGAGCCAACTCCTTAGTCTCGGTAGTGCCTGACTCCGTTTGGGAAACCGCCACATCGAACCAGAAGGTTGTTCCTACGCCAACTTCACTGACTAAATGCACCTTGCTATGATGTCGTTCGACGATATTGCGGACGATCGATAATCCTAATCCCGTGCCTTCAAGGGTATGAACTCGGTTTTCCACGCGGAAGAAGCGATCGAAAATTGCGTCCTGGTCTTCTGGGTCGATGCCAATTCCAGTATCAGAAATCTCGATGCGAACTTTGGGAGCTTGGGATGGTGTGGCTTCGGTAGGTGACGGGCGATCGAGTAAATAGGCCCGAATCACGACCTTGCCCCCAGTTGGCGTGAATTTCAGAGCATTCCCCACTAAGTTGGAGAACACTTGCAGCAGGAGGTCGTAGTTACCCAAGACTGGAGGCAAGTCTACGGCAATATCCTGGCTTAGCTCAATGCCTTTATCTTTGGCATGGAGTTGATAGGTGCGGAGAGTTTGCTCCACAGGCTGGGCGAGATAGATCGACTCCAGAATATAGCGCTTACAGGACTCTAACCGAGATAGATCTAAAACATCGTTGACCAGGCGAGTCAGGCGATCGGTTTCTTTATTAGCAGTGTCTAAAAAATCTCGGCGATCGTCCACACTCAACTCTTCGCCATACTCATAGAGGGTTTCAATAAACGACTTGATATTGAACAAGGGCGTTCTTAACTCGTGGGAAATATTGCTGATAAATTGGCTTTTGGCTTCATTTAATTCCACTTCACGGGTAATATCTTGCACGGTCATCGCAATGCCCTTCAGGTTTTCCCGGTACTGATCGAACACCGTAGTCAGCAAAATCCGAATGGTGCGGTTTGTGGGTTCAGAGAGCGTCAACCGAAATTCGGCTCCATCGCGCAACGTATCGCTCTCTGGTAAATCATGTTTGCCGTCTGGAGGTAGAGAGTCGTCTGTTGCAGGCAAGGTCTTGGGAATGCTTCCCGCTGCCAATTGATATAATGGATGCCCCAGTTGGGATTGGACTGGAGTAGGTAAATGATGCAGAATATTCACGCCGGAAAGATTCAGCCCTTCCCAACCAAAGATCCGACGGGCAGTGGGATTTACCAGCACTACTTGCAGGTTGGTGTCGAGCAAAATTGCCCCATCGGCGATCGTTGAGACCAAGGTTTCTAGCTTGGCTTTTTCTGCCGTCAACTCTTCGATATTCTGCTCTTCATAGCTTTCCAGGCGTTCTGCCATCTCATTAAAACTGAGAATTAATTCGCCCAGTTCCCCTCCCAAGGGCAGGTCTACTCGCTGCTTAAAGTTACCAGAGGCAATATTTTTGACACCGACGAGCAATTCCTTAATCGGCTTCGTAATGGTGAGCGCATTAATCACTGCCCCTAGAATGACCATGACCCAAATAGAGACGAAGACTGCGATCGTCACATCACGAGTCAGGTGAGAAGAGGTAACCACCGTAGGGTTGGGGTTAGTCCCGATCGCCAGCACCCCTAAATACTTGCCGTCATGGAGCAACGGCACAAACACATCCGTCACTTCCCCATCGGGCGTTAAATGTTGCCGCACCATTGGTAATTCCGTGTGCCGAGCAAAATCATCGGGGAGTTGAATATGGCGGCGGATCGTCAGTGAGTTTTGCACTTCCGACTCAGAAAAAGGAATCCCAAAGAAAATTTCCCCATCTTCATCAGCATAAATCATGTAGCGAACGCTAGAAGTGCTGCTGTAGAAGCGATGGGAAAAACGCGCCAGTTCTGTGCGGTTATTCTCACTCACTAAGGGAGAGACGTTCGCTGAGAGCAACAACCCTAAATCTCGCCCAAACCGAGTATCACTCAGTCGAGCATCTTGCTGAATACTGTTGACTGCCCAAAACGTAACCCCACTCATAATGAGCGAGACTCCCAAAGTCGCCACAGCCATCAATTTAGTCTGAAGCGTAAACTCTGACCACCAGCGGGCCAAGGTCTCTCGAAGGGTTTGTAAAAAAGACAGCATTTCTAAAAATGGCTAGGGATTTCTAACAATCGATCGTGCTTGACCGATCCAGAGTATCGTTAACAACTCGTAATCCTGATTGTGACTCATTTTACAGTGACAAGTCGTGAGGCTCTCCCGACTTGTCGGTGAAAAGAGTATCTCTCGATACTCTTTTCACTCCCGTAAAAATCCCACAGTATTGAGGATGCTTGCTGATAAGCGACACTTATCAACAAAAACCCAGGAGAGCCAGTCGTGAGGGGGTAAGGCGTATGATGAACGACCTTATTGATCATGAAAAACTTGAAGAGCTATGAAATAGCCTCATCCCTCCCCATAGGCCTTGATTTGATGTTCCTAAACAAGCATAAATTAAATAATCTAGTCACAAAGTAGAAGCAGCTATGTGTAACTTTGCACTGAAATTCGGACTACAAGTATGAGTCATAGAGCCGCAAGGTTGTGGTAGAACACCCACTCTGACCTGAAGTAGTTTCTTCCTAACTTAATTCTTGATCGCCATCGTTGAGGCGAATCAGCTACACTCTCAACACAGTGTTTTGCAGATTTGATTAACGGCTTAACCTATGAAGTTAGCCCCTATGGGTTTAAGGCAATTTTCGCGGCAGTGGCGATCGGCAGGAATCTATATTCTGTTGAGCGCGATCGGACTCCTCATGCTACTTCCCCTGATTTGGTTAGTTAGCACCTCGCTCAAATCGCCCACAGAAAATATTTTCCAATTCCCTCCACAATTATTCCCCCGTCAGCCCACCCTGCAAAACTTTGTTGTAGTCTGGCAAAATAACCCATTTGGGCGCTATCTATTCAACAGCATCCTAGTTGCTGGGTTAACCGTGGGACTAAATCTAGTAACCTGCGCCTTAGCAGCCTATCCTCTAGCACGTCTGGAGTTTCGGGGCAGAGCCATCCTGTTCAATCTGATCGTGTCTACTATCTTGATCCCGTTTCAGATTGTCATGATTCCGCTCTATATCTTGACCGTCCAACTAGGGTTGAGAAATACGTATCTGGGGATCATTTTTCCAGGCATCGCCTCTGCGTTTGGCATCTTTCTGCTGAGGCAAGCCTTCAAAGGCGTACCCAAGGAGCTAGAAGAAGCGGCTCGCATGGATGGCTGCTCTGAGTTGGGGTTGTGGTGGCACATTATGCTGCCCTCCATTCGCCCTGCCCTAGCAACCCTCGCCATTTTTGTGTTCATTGGCTCCTGGAGCGATTTCCTCTGGCCCTTGATTGTGGTCGATCGCCGCGAATATTTCACCTTGCCCGTAGGAGTTCAAGATCTGGCAGGCACATTTTCCCTCGACTGGCGATTGGTTGCAGCCGGATCTGTGATCTCGATCGCGCCCATTCTGCTCTTTTTCCTGATCATGCAACGCTACATTGTTGCCACCGAGTCAGGAAGCGGCGTGAAAGGCTAACGAGCAGCGCCTAAATTAACGCCTGAATTACAGATTTTATTTGCCAATCCCTAACGCTTTGCCCCTACTGGGTGGATTTGCTGCAAATAAGACAGATCCACAGCCCCAAAATTGGCGCTCATCGCCACATTGAGATTTTCCAACGAATGAATGAGCCACTGCACTGCATCACGGGTAGATGATTCGTAGTGATTAAACAGAATTGAGAAGCGCTTTTCCAAGTAGGGCTTAACCTTGCGGCAAATCAAGACAATCTTAAGCAGAATGCCTGTTGTCAAGGTCGGCCCGATATTGGTGACCAAATCAATAAAGATAAAGTGGTGGGGATTCTGAGCATTCTCCACAACCAAGAAATTGAGTAAGTGGCTACAGGTTCTGATCATCAAGGAATCATCCAACGGCTGGTCATCGCTATTGGGCAAAAAGTTACGTAATCGGGTATCAAGCTGCTTATTAAACTGCTGCTTGCCGTAGGCTGGATCAACTGAAGCCGTGATGTAGAAATAGAGGTCACTCTTAAATGTTTTGTATGAGGAGTTTACATCTTGATGACTCACAAAACGCTGAGCTAAATCGCGATAAGTGCAGTTCCCCTCAGCCTTCCCCTTAAACTGCTTCAGGGCAGTGAATAGTTCTTGGTTATTCAACAGAGTTGGATTCCTAACAGGCTGAATCAGCCGCTCAGGAACTCCATTGGATGCAGCCGTGCGAGCTAACTGGGAGCGACGTACCTGATATGTGATGTAACGGGACAGATCGACCTCAAATTGGTGCTGCACCTCCGCCTGAATCTGTCTAATCGCCTGCTGATGCTCAAAGGTACTTTCTTGGGTAATCAGGCAGTGTTCGTAGAGGTAAGGATAGCGACGAATCAAGGTGCCTAAGGGCCGATTGTCAACACCGCTGTGCATATCAGCGGCTTGCATCACTTGGGCCAGACGACGCAACGTGTTGCATTGCTCGCTTTGGGCAAAGGCAATCACTAAGTCTTGCAAGCGGCGACGGGCCGATCGAAGCCTGGATAAATCTGTAATGGGCTTAGAGGGCAGGATGTCAAACAGAGCAATTAGCTCAGGAATGGCTACATGATATTGCGATCGGGTTTGCCAGCGGTTGATCAGAATGTGGCAACAGCGGTTCAAGATAAATCTGAATTCTTGATCAGCAAATTTTGATGTGGCGATTCGCTCTAAAGCAGACGAAATTCTGCCATCTGGGTAGCCCGTTGCGTCAACAAATAGGCAGCGGAATCGTTCAATGAGCTGGCTGGGCGACTCAAAATTAGCCAAGTAGAGCAGATGGTCATACAGTTCCTGCTCTTCAGGGGTGATTTGTCGGTTGTGAATATTTGTCCAAGTAGCCACGTTAGTTAACGCTCCCACGCCCGAAATGAGTATGGTCGAGTAGATCTACACCTGCACTTATTTGCATTACTGTTGGATGAGTAAACAAAATGAATAAGTATTTATACATATTCAACCCTGTTTCTCCATCTTGAGTCAAATCTTCCTGATGCTGAAACTTACTGATGAATTTACTAAATAAACGCATTGTGGATGCACCTTGCTGAACCAACATCCTCTGATACATCCAACATGTTTCACTAAATAAAGGCAATAGTAAACGTAAATTAATGGATTTCATAGAGGATTAATCAGAAGTTCGTAAGGCTCAATTGATATAACTCCGAGACAACACTAAATGATCCTAGTAGGATGGGAAGACAAAAAATGTGACCCTAGTCACTTGAACTGTGAAGCTTAATACTTGAGATCTAAATGTGGAGTGAATCACTATATATACTATTCGCCCATCTCCTTAAATAACCACTTTTTCAATAGGTTAACAGTTTCTTCACAAACCCCTTAAATGTCTCAGTGATAATACTGAGGTTTATCTACCCACGTTTGATGTTTGACTTGAGTAACACTCTGCTAGCTTACAAACCTGATGATAGTAAAAAGAGGAGGGCTAGGCTCCCTGTCAGGGATTTCAGCTTTTCACTCTGTTCTAAAAACCTTGGTTCAGGTGCTATAGGCAGTGTGGTTGAACCTCGTTACTAGTCATAATAGAGACAACGGCTTGAAAAAGCCTACGCTAAATGGCTGAACTTTTGGTGCTATTGTCATCCAACTGGGTCAAAGAGACACCTGCTGTGTGATCTGCTACGAGAGTATGATCACGTTGACCTGTCTAAGTTGATGAAATTAACGTCAGCGATCGTATGCCTGATCTATCTCTGAATGAACTAGTTGAAGTTCTTGGCTCCCAATTATTGACCTTATTGAATATATCGGATACTCAACCATCTGTCGGTATTGCAACTGACACCCGTTATCTGAGGCAGGGCGAAATATTTGTGGCTCTACGAGGCGAAACCTTTGATGGGCATTGCTTTGTGCCGATCGCTCAGGAGAAAGGAGCCATTGCAGCGATTGTAGACGATGCCTTTATCCCTGACGCTGCTGTCTCGCTGCCCTTGATGCAGGTGAAAGACACGTTGCAGGCTTATCAGACGATCGCTCAGTGGTGGCGGGAGCGGTTTGAAATTCCGGTCATCGCGGTCACGGGTTCTGTGGGCAAAACCACAACAAAGGAGCTGCTGTCTGCTGTGCTGTCTACACAGGGGCAGGTCTGGAAAACGCAGTCCAATTACAACAATGAGATCGGGGTGCCTAAAACTCTGTTGGGGCTAGAGTCACGCCACGATTTTGCAGTCATTGAGATGGGAATGCGGGGAGCCGGAGAGATTGCACTGTTGACCCAGATTGCCCGTCCGACGATCGCTGTGATTACCAATGTCGGCACAGCTCATATCGAACGGCTGGGATCACGGGAAGCCATTGCCCAGGCAAAGTGTGAGTTGCTGGCTGAAATGCCTCGAGCGGGGATCGCTATTCTCAACTACGATAATCCACTGCTCCTAGAAACGGCGGCTCGGTTCTGGCAGGGACGGGTCTTAACCTACGGTTTGACAGGGGGCGATTTGCAGGGGCAAGTCATTGACTCGGAAGCCTTGGGTTCACAGCTATTAGATGTGGAGGGAATGCAGCTACCGTTGCCGTTGCCAGGACAGCATAATGCATTGAACTATTTGGCGGCGTTGGTAGTGGCTAAGGTGCTGGGCTTGAGTTGGGTTCCCTTGCAAGCCGGGCTGAGGGTGGATTTGCCAGAGGGACGATCGCAACGATATAAGTTACCCCACGATGTTGTGATTTTGGATGAAACCTATAATGCGGGGCTGGAGTCGATGACAGCGGCGCTCCATTTGCTGGCGCAAACTCCAGGTCAGCGCCGGATTGCGGTGTTGGGAGCGATGAAGGAGTTGGGAGCGCACTCGCTAGAATTGCACCGTCAAGTGGGGGCAGTGGTGCGCCAGTTACCGATCGATGAACTGTTTGTGCTGGTGGATGACCCGGATGCAGAGGCGATCGTCGCTGGGGCGGCTCCGGTGGCAGCAGTCTGTTGTTCTACCCAAGTGGAGCTATTGGGACGATTACGACAGGTTATCCAACCGGGCGATCGGCTATTGTTCAAAGCGTCCCATGCAATCGCCCTCGATCGGATTGTGAAGCAATTGCGAATTGAGCTAGGTGAGATGGAACCAGCGGAGTGCGATCGGGAGTGACTAAATCCCGTGACTTTTGCCAATCACCCAATGTCGCCGAAAAAAGCGAGAGAGCGAAGATTCTTCTAAAGGTAGGTAAATTGGGCGACCGTGGGGACAGGTGCGGGGATTGCGGGTTTGTTGCCATTGATTCAGCAGAGTTTGCATATCCTCAAGCGTCAGGGCGGTGCCGTTGCGAATGGCACTCCGGCAGGCTGTGGCTACCAATGCCGCCTCCAATCCCCCCAAACTAATTTCTACCAAGGCTTCTGGGCAGTCTTCCCGTTGCGCCAATAACTGGGGAGCATTGCGAACGACCCAAAGTTGATCCCCGAAGGATTCCACCTGAATTTGCAAGCCTTGCAGTTGCTCCACTTGGTTTGGGGAGAGGTGATCCAAAATAATGGGCGGGTCGAGGGGCACCAGTTGCCACCGATCGCACAGTTGCTCATACAAAACCCGCTCGTGGGCAATGTGTTGCTCAATCAGCCACATCCCTGTTGGATGTTCCGCCAAAATGTACATTTGGTGAACTTGAGCCAGCGCCTTGAGGGACATGAACGGAAGAGAACCCGTCCCATCCGGTTGCACAGAGCGGTTGGTGTGATATTCTCCCTGGCTCTCAGCGGTTTTGAGCAATTGGCCAACCCGTTCCGATTGCTGGGCTGCGGTTCCCGTTGCAGCGCTGAGGCTAAGGGCTTGGGCGATCGTCTGGGCGATTTGCTCTTGCCAGTAGTCAAGCAGGTGCAGATAGATTTCGGCTTTGGCAGGATGGCGGTTCCAGTCCACTTGGGCGGGGGGAGCGTGGAGATGGACTAAGCAAACGGGGTAACGATCGCGGGGCAAAGTGCGCCGAAATGCTCGCAGAATCACCTGCTCTAGTTCCGGCAGTTTCACAAAGCGATGGTTGACAGCAACGCGCACCCAATCTGGACGATGCCGATGGCAGCGATCGGGCAGCCCCAGCAAAACATAGAGTTTAGGACACGCTATTTCTTCCCCATCCGCCTGCGATTCCCCCTTTAGCTCAACACTCAACTCCTGCAAATCGTTACCGTTGATGTCTCGCAGAATTTGGGGCAATAGCTGCTTGGCTGTGGTGCCGGGGTATAGGGTAAACCAGGGGCGATCGTTCTGCTCAACCTGCCAAGTTACAGCAGGGTGACAGAGGGCAATGGACTGAATCACCATCTGCACCGTCCGCATTTGTTGGGGGAGGGAGGGTAATCCTTGACGACGGGCTAGCCAGTCACCAAATAGGTTGGATACCGTGACGATCGTGCCAGGGGCAATGGCTACAGTTTCCACTTGAATGGCTTCACCCTGGGAGTTATACAGAACTCGCCATCCCTGACTTGCCTCACTGTCTATAGATTCTCGCCGACTGCAAATTTCCAACGTGGCTAACTGGGCCAAGCTGTGCAAGGCTTCACCCCGAAAGCCTAAACTAGTAATTCTCCAGAGGTCGTCTCCAGAGGCAATTTTGCTGGTGCTGTGAGGTGCTGCGGCTTGTCTCAAGTCTGCCAACTCCATCCCAGAGCCATTGTCGGCGACCCGGATTTGCCATTGCTCTGGATAGAGAGAACCAGTGAGTCGAGATGCCCCCGCATCGATCGCATTTTCTGCCAGTTCTCGCACCACCGCCGCCAAAGAGTCGATTACTTCTCCAGCCGCGATTAAATGGACAACCTCGATCGGTAATGGTTGAATCTTGAGGGTCATGAATCCAGTGTAGTCTGTGCGCCCTGTCTAGATCGCTAGCCTAGAATCCGGCAACGGTAGTCCTTCACTAATACAGTTCACACTGCGGTGTAATTGATCTCCACCTGGCACCATGGTTAGATTGAGGCATCGATCGCATCACACTGTCAGCTTGTCAGAACTGAGAGGGCTAGGACTCAGAGAGTTTAGATCTAGCATCTAGAGTAGAAACCGGGGACTTGAGAAAAGCTGATTCGTAAAACCCTGGATTTTTTAGGCGATGTGCAACTTTTCCGAACCGCCCTCACCCCAACCCCTCTCCCAGCAGGGGAGAGGGGCTAAGACTTAGATCGGCTCCCCTTCTCCCTAGGGAGAAGGGGCTGGGGGATGAGGGCAAACTTTAAGTTGCACATCGCCTATTTTTTATGAAAAAACCCGGCTTTTGGGTGGCTGTTGAGCAAGGTGCAAGATCTTAAAGAGCCAACAATTAAGAGACAATTATTTAATCTGAGGAAGGCGATCGTCCACCTTCTAACGTAGATTAATAGAGTTGTAGATTGATAGAACTTTAGTAGGGAAAATAGGCAATGTCTACCAATTTACTCGAATCCTTTCGGCAGGCATACCGAAACCTAGAACTATTGCCACTACTAACCCAAAAAGAATTGGACAGTTTTGGGGTGAATTACGGTGGTGACGTAATTGAGGAACTGGAGCAACTGGTGGAAGATAGTCCTTCAGGCGACAGCAAAATTGTGTTTGCCGGACATCGGGGCTGCGGTAAATCAACACTATTGGCAGAGTTTAGTCGCCGATTGGAAAAGCGGTATTTCGTCGTCTTCTTTTCTATTTCCGACTTGATTGAAATGTCAGATGTCAACCACATTAATATTTTGTTTGCGATCGCTGTTCGTCTCATGGAAGAGGCTGAAAAACGCCAGGTTCAAATTAAGAAATCTACCAAAGAATCCTTTTATAAATGGTTCGCAACTCAGACGCGAGTCGAAAGTGATGAAGTCAGTACCGATACATCAGTGGGTTTTGATTTATTCAAGATTATTACAGGAAAACTCAAAGCCGATGCCACCATTCGCAATGAAATCAAACAAGAATTTGTGCGGAAGATTTCTGATTTGATTGCCCGCATCAATGAAATTGCGGCAGTAGTACAAGTGGCAACTAGCACCAAAATTTTGGTCATTATTGATGACTTAGATAAGCTAGATCTCGTCGTGGTACGGGAAATTTATCAAGACCACATTAAAGCCCTGTTTCAACCCCAATTTCGCGTTATTTTCACGATCCCGATCGCGGCTCTACGAGAGGTTTCCCTGCGGGCAGTGATTGAAACCGAAACTAACGATCAAATTGTTTTGATGCCGATCGCCAAACTATTTGGCAAGGGAGAGAGCCGCGAAACCATTCCCATTCCTCAGTTCAAACCCACGGCTACCTTTGCGGATATTTTAGGTCGCCGTGTTCCTGATAACTTGATCGAAACCTATACAACAGAACAAATTATTTTATACAGCGGTGGTGTATTACGAGAACTGATTCGGATTGCGAATGAATGTTGTCGAATTTGTTTGCGCTTAATTCGCCGCAATCCCCATGATGAAACAGTGAAGATCAATCAAGATGTGTTGGAAGAAGCACTGAATAATTTGCGGAATGACTTCGCCACGCCCCTCGGTAAAGCCGAGTATGAAATTTTACAAATCACCTATCAAGAATTTGCCCCAGAAGATCCTAAAGAACAAAAGTTTCTAGATCTATTGCATGGATTGTATGTTTTGGAATATCGCAATAATGATATTTGGTACGATATTCATCCAGTCGTTGTTGATTTGTTACGCAAAAAAGGTCTAATCAATGGCACCTCAATTCACAACACCTAGAGATGAATCAAACTCTGGGGCGCTGAACGAGAAAGTTTATGACGATCTGTTGGTAACCATTGAGGCTAGCGATCGAATCCTCAGCCTGCTCGTTGCAGTTTGCGATGACATGAGAATGCGCGATTACGTCATCTCCCGTTGCGAAGCAGAGCTTCAGTCCACTATCCCCTGCTATCGCTTAGTCCTAGCACGCGGTGAACCTAGCCTCAGAGCCGCTGTTGCTGAACTGGTGCAATCGGACAGTTACCTACAAGCGGGGGGCAGGGCGGCTTTGATGGTGATCGGGGCAGAGCAACTGCACTTTATGAACCTGGGAGCCGAGCGATCGGAGCAGGACGTGTTCTTTGGGTACCTGCAATGGACACGGGAAGGAATGCGAGAGTTTCCCTACCCGATCGTACTTTGGGTCACCCATCAGATTTTGGTGAACCTAAGCCAGAAGGCCCCCGATTTTTGGAGTTGGCGGCGCGGTGTGTTTCGGTTTATCAGCGCCAAATCTACCTGCCAGCCGATCGGGGGGTTACGCCCGCCCTTAGAACCCATTCGAGAAGAGAGGTATCGATCGCTCCTATCCTTGGATGCGCTGAGTGAATTAATTGGCCAGAAACAAAAAAGAGGTGAACGAGATGCTGGTTTGGCAACTTTCTACGCCAGCACCGGGAGCGTCTATGCCCATAACTTTAGAACGGGACAATCGAATGATCCCAAGGCGGATTTAGCATCAGCCGTAGAGTATTTACGCAAAGCAGTCGCCCTGCAACAAGAACTAGGGCTGGAAATGGAATTGGTTAGCAGCTTAAGCGAACTAGCTAACCTTTATGAATCTCAAGGACACTACGAAGAGGCTGAACCCCTCCAAGTCCAAGTTCTAGATCTGAAGAAACGCTTACTAGGAGAGGATTACCCTGATATTGCCACCAGTTTGAATAGCCTAGCCGAGCTTTACCATGTCCAAGGGCGCTACGAAGAAGCTGAACTGCTTTACATCCAAGCCTTGGAAATGCGCGTGCGATTGCTGGGAGAAGATCACCCCGACGTGGCCACTAGCTTGCATAATTTGGCAGGATTGTATGAATCTCAGGGGCGGTATGAGTCAGCTGAACCCCTCTATATCCATGCACTGCAACTCAGAAAGCGTCTTTTAGGAGAATATCACCCTGATGTGGCGACTAGTTTGAATAATTTAGCTGATTTTTATAGCGCTCAGAATCGTCATGCTGAGGCTCGCCCCTTCTATGCCCAGGCGGCAGAATTGGGAAAACGTTTCTTAGGAGAGACGTATCCAGAATTGCTTGACCTCGCTAATTCTCCCCAGAAAAAAGTAGATGAGTAGAGTGTGGCGATCCTATCTGGATCGTGAGCAGAAATTTGTATGGAATCCCTGCTCACAAGATCTCTCACTTTCACCCAAGATTCAGGGTAACTAGACAAGCTATAAATCGGTTGAATTATTTGACACTAGTGGCGCTAATATTAGATATCAGGGGTATGAGCCGATCTTAGGACTACCAATTCGTTGGCTGAGGAGTTTTTTCAGGCATCTTTTTAGAATGAATCGGGGGAAATGACTCTCGATCGCTTTCCATTAGAGTCATGAATAACCCTTGAGGAGCATTGTTTAATCTGTAGCAAGGACTACAAGTTATGCATGGGGTGTGTTTCATGTTACCAATTCGTCCCGATCGTCTTTCGCCAAATCTCCAACCAACTGATTTATCTCCAGAGCAAGGTATGTCAACCAATCCAAATAAAGCAACCGTAGAGAAGGTTATTACTCAGGAGCATCCTGGTCGTGTACAGTACCACGGAGCTTACTGGCCTGCCAAGCCTTATCAAATCGATAGCGAGGCTGCAATCTTGCCTGGTGAAGCGGTGAGTGTGGTCGCCATTCAAGGCATTACCCTGTTTGTCGTACCCGTTAGTTCTTCTCAATAGACGAGGGATGTAGCCGCTTGTTCCGATCGCTCTCATCCGATCGCTCTCAGTGGTTTGTGTACACTGCTATAGAGCATAATAAACTGAGGTTTTCCAGAACGGGGTGCAGGGGTGGAACCCCTAGTGGGGGGCATAGCCGCCACACACCCTCATTTTTTAGTCTGTGAACTCGCGCAGTTATAGATGTTCTTGAGCGACTGGACATGACTCCTACTCTTTTGGGTCGTTGGCAAACTCGGCTTCTCCTCTTAGCTACGGTTGGTGTGCTAGTTACTCTCCCATTTGCGGTGGGGTTAATGGGCAATGAGGCGCAGCCACTGCTTTGGGTTTTAGGATATGTAGCCCTGTTCGGCATCTTTTGGGATGTGCTGTACACCTATCTGCAAAAGTTCCGCTGGGATCGGGATTGGCCGGCTGCCTTTCAACTTCTAGCGGGGATCGGGGAAGGGTTTTTTATTGCTTTAATCATTAAGCTCACAGGACTGCCGGGCATTCCTCAACAAACGCCTTTGACTCTATACCTACTGCATTACGCACTGGTCTGGGTAGCTGTCTTCACGGTGTCGCAAACGCTGATGCGAGTTCTGTTTCCCCGCTCTCGCTTTCGGGGAGGGCAGTGGTTGTAGTCAATGAACAGAAAGCGAGAAGGAACCTTGTGGGAAGAGATTCCCACAAGGTTCCTTCTCGCAATCCAGGTAGGATTTCGCTAATCGGATTTTAAGCGCAAAGTTTCTGCATAATGGCTTCGTGGCTTTCATGGGCTTCCACAAGTGCCTCGGCGGATTCCAGACGTTTTGCCAAACCGAGAATGAAGTAGTTACAGTCTGCGCCTAGAGATTCACAGGTGGTTTGGATGCAGTGCAAGTCTTTGTCAGCTAAGCGGCTGAAGAAAGAACTAAGAATGCCAGCCTCCAAGAAACATACAGGTAGATTGCTTTTGGGGGCTTGGCTAGCAAAGGGAGAATTCCAAAGCTTGATGACTAGGAACCCCCGGTGTTGGTGGGTTTGGTCAAGTTCGATTTTGCCCCAACCGTGGGTGATCCAGCATTGCTGAAGGGATTGTAGGAACTCTGCCATGTCCATATCGACGACAGCTTTGTGGTAGTAGCTGTTGAGTTCTTCAGCGAAGCGATCGTAAAAGTTTTTGCCCCACCAACGACCGCAGTTAAACAAGACCAAGCGAGTTGCTTGTCCGGTCTCTTTATTTAACCCTGCGTAAATGCCCTGAATTAGGGTTTCGGGTAAGGCCAAGAGCCGATCGCCACGCCGATTTTCCAACACCCCCAACTCTAGGTCACCGCGCACATAAACATCACTGGCAAAGTAATTACCAGGAATTCGATTATCAATTAAAAGATCAGCAACAGAAATCATAGATTCAAGGGGGCTAGGAATAGAAATTCAGCTTAAGTCGTTGAGAATTACAGATTTAACGATCGATTTCAAGAATTAGCTCTAATGATTAATCAATGCATCTTTTGCTAACTGCAATGAGGGTGCTAGAAGGCTAAATTGCTGTGGGTTGAAAACCTGATTGAGACGCTGATCTAATAATTTATAGAGAACAGTATCAACCTTCTGTATATTGTAAGTTTGGGTTGACTGGCTCAGCCAATTTAAGAGTCGGTCTTTCACAAAGGAATCGTCATTCAGCAAGGTTGACATGGCACAGTACCGCAACACCAGCAACCCATTTTTAATACTGCGTTCTAAATTGGCAGTTGGCTCTTGGGGCATTTCAGCTTGAAGCTGATCCGCCACTTGCTGCATGATCGACAACTCTTGGTCTCGTAGGCGTTGGTAGGTTTCAAGGCGTTGGGGTAGGGAGCCGACATACTGTCCGAGAACGCTGAGTTCATCTGCTTTTAAATAGCGGCTTTCAGCTTCATCAAAAATTGCGGCAATTTCTGTATACATATTTAGAGGTTCAGTGGTTAGGTTTAAGGTATTAGACTAAGTTTAGCAGTTAGTTGTTGGGTGTTGTAGACGTACAGCGATCGGCACTGGTAATCAGAAATTACTTGATGCCAACTTAGGTGTGATCCTAATGATTGAATGTCTACACTTAGGGATTCAATCATTAGGATTGAGCAATTAGAACTTAGAAGAAATTGGAGAAATCATCCAAAGTAAACCCATCTTCAGTAGACGTTGACTCGATCGGGTTCAAAGTTTGGGGAGCCGATGGCACACCGTCCCAAGGAATCGCTGCAAAGAATTGGTTGACAGTCAGGGTTAAGCTGAGAGGCGTATCAAATCCTTGAAGGGCGTGGAATTTTAACTCCTGCACTTCCAGAGACGTGTCTTCCCAGTTGACCCTAGAGAAAAACTCCTGCACAGAGGATTGCAGCCAATTCTTGGCAGAACTGTTGGGACTGGAACCATTGCGAGTCAGCGTCGTGAGGTTCATGCCTACTGATCTCCTGAGCGCAAACGTTTCTCGATGTCGCGGGCGGTTGCTCCTTCGTTCATCCAGAAGGCAGCCGCATCAATTCGATCCTGTGCGCCCAGCAAAAACTTGCAGTAGGTTTCGCCCATTGAATAGCACTGAATTTCGATGCAACTCAATTGCTTTCTCACCATTTCGGTGAAGAAGCCTGCAAATAGCCCGGCGTAGAGGAAACAGACGGGTTTGCCGATGTCTCCTAAGCTACGGGCAACGGCCGAGTCGAAGAGATTGATGAACATGAAACCTTGTTTCCGATCGCCCATGTCTACTTCCCAGCGTCCCCATCCTTGGGAGGTGAAGGGCCACCACCAGGTTTCCAGCAGAAACATCAGGTTAGTTTGGCGCATACTGCGATCGAATTCCTTCTCAAACCACTTCTCGAAAAAGAATGCATCTTTCTGTCCCCATTCACAGCCGATCGTGTACATGATCGCAGCAGAAGCATCTCCCACCTCTTCTTCTAATCCTTCCACCAATCCAATGATGAAATCTTCACTGGTTAGGAGATTTTGACTATTGTTCCAATCGGTGATGGTGCCCCGATCGGGATCAAATTGAAAAAAGTCCCGGAAGCCATAGTGATTGTGCTTTTTGGGATGCTTGAGATTAAGCGTATGTGAATCGAGAATTTGAGTTGCCATAGGGTTGGGGAAGTGACGAATCGTACTGATCTAATTCTGACTGAATAATTTGATTTCTACCGAAGCATTCTTTTTACCAAACATTTTAGGGGCGATGAAAATCAACAATGCCTATCTCGTTACAATGCTTAGCTTGACGCTTTTGGTGCAACGGAGAAAATCAGCAAAATAACCAGAGAAAATGTCTGGTAACCCTAGTCATTCTAGTTTGGATAAACTTAGTTCAAGTGATCTATAGTGCAACTATCGAGATCGAATGAGACTGATATTAATCGGCTCCTTTGATTAATCGACTTGCACTACTCACTTACTTATAAATATTCCCTATCCTGACTTGATGTGATCAATATGGCTCTACTTTGGGTGCAAACTGCCTGGCTTAGTGTAGATAGCTTAAACACCTTTCTGGCTTGCATTATCAGAATCCACCATATATGGAGTTGACGATCGCGAATAAAGACTAGATATGGAGACCGCGATCGAGTAATCTTGACGCAACTCTTTTAAAAGCCTTGGTTTACCTATGTCTTTTGTTGGTCTACATATTCACAGCGATTACAGCCTGCTTGATGGAGCCAGTCAGTTGCCAGACTTGGTGGATCGGGCAGTGGAATTGGGGATGCCGGCGATCGCCCTGACTGATCATGGGGTGATGTATGGAGCGATCGAACTGATCAAAGTGTGCCGGGGCAAAGGTGTGAAGCCCATTATTGGCAATGAAATGTACGTCGTCAATGGCGACATTGAGCAAAAGGGAGCCAAGTACCGCAAATATCACCAAGTTGTATTGGCGAAAAATACTCTGGGTTACAAAAACCTGGTGAAGCTAACCACGCTCTCTCACCTCAAGGGAATGCAGGGTAAAGGAATTTTTGCTCGTCCCTGCATTAACAAAGACTTGCTAACCCAGTATCACGAAGGATTGATTGTCAGCAGCGCGTGCTTGGGCGGCGAGGTAGCCCAAATGATTTTGCAAAATAAGTTAGCTGTGGCGCGAGAAGTGGCTCAGTGGTACAAGAATTTATTCGCAGACGATTATTACCTAGAAATTCAAGACCACGGGTCGATCGAAGACCGCATTGTGAACGTAGAACTGGTCAAAATTGCGCGAGAACTGGATATTAGAATCATCGCCACAAACGACTCCCACTTTATCTCTTGCTACGATGTAGAAGCCCATGATGCCCTCCTGTGCATTCAAACAGGCAAGCTGATTACGGAAGATAAGCGCTTACGCTACAGTGGCACTGAGTATTTGAAGTCAGCGGAGGAAATGACTTATATCTTTCGGGATCACTTACCGGATGACGTGATTCGGGAGGCGATCGACACCACGTTAGAAGTAGCAGCTAAGGTGGAACCCTACGAGATTATGGGCGAACCCCGCCTACCCAATTACCCTGTGCCTCCTGGTCACACCGCCGACACGTATCTAGAACAAGTCACCTGGGAGGGACTGCTGAAGCGACAAGCCTGCACCTCTCGCTCAGACGTGTCTGATACCTATCGATCGCGGCTGGATTACGAACTGAAAATGATGCAGCAGATGGGGTTTGCCACCTACTTCCTCGTGGTGTGGGACTACATCAAATATGCCAGAGATCACAACATTCCCGTCGGGCCCGGTCGGGGTTCAGCGGCTGGGTCGCTGGTTGCCTTTGCCTTGGGGATCACAAACATTGACCCGGTGCATCATGGGCTGCTGTTTGAGCGCTTCTTGAACCCAGAACGCAAATCGATGCCGGATATTGATACAGACTTTTGCATCGATCGGCGGGATGAGGTGATTCAATATGTCACTCAGAAATATGGCAAGGAGAGGGTGGCGCAAATTATCACCTTCAACCGCATGACCTCTAAAGCCGTGTTGAAGGATGTGGGGCGTGTCCTCGATATTCCCTATGGGACAGCAAATCACATGGCAAAATTGATCCCCGTATCGCGGGGCAAGCCAGCCAAGCTGAAGGAAATGATTTCCGATGAATCCCCAGTTCCAGAGTTCCGCGAGAAATATCAAAAAGATCCGACGGTAAAACATTGGGTCGATATGGCAATGCGAATTGAAGGCACCAACAAATCCAGTGGGGTTCATGCGGCTGGCGTAGTGATTTCTTCTGATCCCCTAGATGAAGTCATTCCCTTGGAATTGAATAAAGACGGTAGCGTTGTGACGCAATATCCCATGGAAGATATTGAAGCCATGGGTTTATTGAAAATGGATTTCTTGGGATTAAAAAATCTAACGATGATCCAAAAAGCGGTGGATTTAATTGCCCAAACCCACGATGTTCACATTGATTTAGATGAAGTTGGGTTGGACAATAGCGCAGTTTATCAACTGTTAGGAAGGGGAGATTTGGAAGGGATCTTTCAACTGGAATCATCAGGAATGCGCCAAATTGTGCGGGATTTGAAGCCGTCAAATTTGGAGGATATTTCATCGATTTTGGCGCTGTATCGCCCAGGGCCCCTTGATGCTAAGTTGATTCCCAAATTTATCAATCGCAAACATGGGCGGGAAAAGATTGACTATCCCCATGCAATTCTGGAGCCGATTTTGAACGAAACCTATGGAATTATGGTCTATCAGGAGCAGATTATGAAAATCGCTCAGGATATGGCGGGCTATTCCTTGGGTCAGGCAGATTTGCTGCGCCGGGCTATGGGGAAAAAGAAGCCCGCAGAGATGCAAAAGCACCGCGAACTCTTTATTGATGGAGCCGCAAAAAATGGCGTGAAATCCAAGATTGCTGAGGAATTATTTGAGCAAATGGTGCTGTTTGCTGAGTATTGCCTAGCCTATGATGCGGAAATCTTAACCGTTGAATATGGGGCATTGCCGATCGGAAAAATTGTTGAAAACCAGCTTAAATGCACAGTCTATAGTGTTAATCAACAAGGGCATGTTTATACCCAACCGATCGCTCAATGGCACGATCGAGGACGACAAGAAATCTTTGAGTATCAATTAGATAATGGCTCCACCCTTCGCGCCACCAAAGACCATCGGTTCATGACTGCTGATGGACAAATGTTGGCGATCGATGAGATTTTTGCCAAGGGGTTAGAGTTAAAGCAAGTGCCACAAAGAGTGCCGATCGCAGCTTTAGCCTGATTCAATTTCCCCGATGGAGAACCCTCATGGTTAGCACCACTCCCCAAACCACAACTCCAGTGCCGTCAGCCATTCCCCAACCCATGGGGGAGCGGCGGGTTGTCTTTTACAACCTCAGTTGGCAAGCCTACCAACAGATTTCCAAAGCACTAGGCGAGGGGCGATCGGCTCGGCTCACCTTCGATCGCGGCACTTTGGAGATTACGATGCCCCTAGAAGACCATGAAACTGCACTCAGGCTGATTGAACGCTTCATCTATATTTTGTTGGAAGAATTGAATATAGATGTCAAAACAATGGGATCAACGACTCTTGATTACCCAAATTTGAACCAAGGAGCAGAACCCGATAACGCTTACTACATCCAAAATCAGCCAAAAGTTACGGGCAAAAAAGTTGACCTGACTCAAGATCCCGCACCTGATTTAGTCGTGGAAGTTGATATCACCCACACGGATATTAATAAACCCCAACTCTATGCAGCTATGGGAGTTCCAGAGTTTTGGCGCTACAACGGACGAGAGTTGCGAATCTATCAACTTCAGTCCCAGCACTACGTAGAAGTGGAAAGCAGCCCCACCTTTCCCAACGTCCCAAAATCTCGCCTTTATCAGTTTTTGGAAGATTGTCGCCAAAGTGAGCTACAGGCAAGCAAAAGACTGCGCGCTTGGATACAACAAACCTTTTAGTTTTACCTTGTAGGAAATACCTATGGTTAGCACCACTCCCCAAACCCCGACTCCAGTGCCGTCAGCTATTCCCCAACCCATGGGGGAGCGGCGGGTTGTGTTTTACAACCTCAGTTGGCAAGCCTACCAACAGATTTCCCAAGCACTAGGTGAGGGGCGATCGGCTCGGCTCACCTTTGACGATGGCACTTTGGAGATTACGATGCCCTCAGCAGAACACGAAAACTTTGGCGAATGGATTGGACTCTTCATTCGGGTTTTGGTAGAAGAGTTGGGCTTAAAAATTAAGTCTATGGGATCGACCACCCTCACCTACCCAGACCTAAACAAAAGCCCCGAACCTGATAGGGCTTACTATATTCAAAATCAACCCAGCGTTACAGGAAAAAAAATAGACTTTGCCCAAGATCCTCCTCCTGACTTAGTTGTAGAAGTTGACATCACCCACACTGATATTAATAAACCCCGACTCTATGCGGCGATCGGAATCCCTGAGTTTTGGCGCTTCAATGGTCAAGTGTTACGCATTCACCATCTCCAAGGGCAGCAATATGCAGAAGTGGAAGCGAGTCCAACATTTCCCAACGTCCCAAAATCGCGGTTGTATGAGTTTTTAGAGCAATGCCAGGTTGACGAAGTGGGAGCTAGCAAAGCATTACGCGCTTGGGTGCAGCAAGAGTTACAAAATTCAGAACTGGGACGCTGAAATTTTTGTAGAACCTTGAAGGGATCTACCTTGCAAAGGTTGTTAGATATTAAAACTAAGGAATTTAAATTTAGGTTTATGGCTAAAATCATCGATCGCCGCTCTTTGGGAATCCAGCCTGTTTACGACATTGGCGTAGAACAGGATCACAATTTTGTGTTGTCAAGCGGATTAGTTGCCTCAAACTGCTTCAATAAATCCCACTCCACCGCCTATGGCTATGTCACCTATCAAACCGCTTACTTGAAGGCAAATTATCCTACAGAGTATATGGCGGCGTTGCTGACCTCAAATAGTGGGGATCAGGACAAAGTGCAAAAATACATTGCTAACTGTTTGAGCTTAAATATCCAGGTGGAGCCGCCGGACATTAATCGCTCCGGGGTGGATTTTACACCTCTGGAAAACAGTATTTTGTTCGGGCTATCGGCCGTGAGAAGTGTGGGAGAGGGGGCGATCGAAAGTCTCCTCAAAGTCCGAGACGTAGGCGGGAAGTTTATCTCTTTAGCAGATTTATGCGATCGGATTGATCCCCGTGCCGTTAACCGCCGCGCTCTAGAGGCATTGATTCAGTGTGGTGCCTTTGATTGCATCAGCCTCAATCGGAATCAACTGGTGCATGACCTGGATTTGGTGCTGGATTGGGCCCAATCTCGAGCCAAAGATCGGCTGAGCGGTCAGGGCAGCTTGTTCGATCTCATGGGCGACACCCAGAAGCAAAAATCTAGTGCCGGGTTCGAGGCCCCCAAAGCCCCAACTGTCGAAGACTTCCCTAAACAAGAAAAGTTGCGGTTAGAGAAGGAGTTGCTGGGCTTTTACATTTCCGACCATCCCTTGAAATCAGTGCAGCAATCTGCTCGGATTCTCGCCCCTGTCAATCTGAGCGACTTGGAAGATCAACCCGACGATCGCATCCTGAGCGCGATCGTCATGCTCACCAGCGTCAAGCCTGTGGTGACCAAAAAAGGCGACTCCATGGCAATTCTACAAATCGAGGATCTGAGCGGACATACAGAAGCTGTAGTGTTTCCCAAGTCCTTTGCACGGATTAAGGAATATATCGTGGCAGATGCTCGTCTCATGGTGTGGGGCAAGGTCGATCGGCGGGATGAGCAAGTCCAGTTCATCATCGAAGATGCAGAGCCGATCGACCAAGTGCAGATGGTGATGGTGGAACTGGAACCCAAGGATGCAGGGGACTACATGGCGTGCGATAAGTTGCGAAACATCCTCAAGGAACAACGTGGAGAGGACGAAAAAGCCAAGATCCCTGTGGTGGCGATCGTGTCTGACCTCAATCGCCGACAGTTTATCCGGCTGGGTGGCCAATTTAAAGTACAAAATCCCCAAGCTACGGTCGCTGCTCTCACCCAGGAGGGATTTCACGCAAGGACATCACTTTTAGTCGGCACATAAATTTGTGGGTCTGTCATACCCTCACAACACCGATCGCAGTAGAGTAAGCTGTATATTGGGAGACTTTTATGGGAATCATAGGCTTAGCTTATCGAACTTGCCTTTCCCGACATCTCAGATTCTCTTCATCATTAAATCCCTAATTAGTCGTGTTAAAGAGTCCCATCAGCGAGCTTAAGCGCTCTAAGTATCGAGTCTTGGGGCTGATTGGACAGGGGCAGTTCGGTCGAGTTTATTGTGCCGTTCATCACAAAACGGGCCGCTTAGTAGCGCTGAAGAGCTTAGACCACCAGCGATTTCCCACCCATAAATTCCTGCGGGAACTCCGGTTTTTGCTGAGCTTACAGCACCCCAATATCGTGACATGTCAAGCCTTAGAACACACGCGCAACGGTCGCTGCTTGGTCATGGATTATTGTGAAGGCGGCACCCTTCGCCATCTGATGGAAGGCGAGAGCGGGTTAACCCTCGCTCAGGGTCTGCGCTTAGTCATGGAGTTATTGGCAGGATTGGCCCATGCCCACGATCGCAACATTATTCACTGCGACATCAAGCCAGAAAATATTCTCTTAAATATCAACGCCCAAGGGTGGACTGCCCGCATCTCTGATTTTGGCATTGCCCGCCTGGGACAAAGTTTGGGGCAAGAATCCAGCACCAGCACCGGGTCACCTGCCTACATGGCCCCAGAGCGATTCTATGGACAGTATTTTCCCTCGTCTGATCTCTATGCGATCGGGGTGCTGTTGTTTGAACTGTTAGTAGGCGATCGTCCCTTCTCAGGGGTTCCTGCTGATTTAATGTCAGCACATCTAAACCGCCCTGTGGTATTGCCAGCCATGATCCCCGCTCCGTTGCAGCCTGTAATTCTCCGTGCCCTCCAAAAATTGCCCGCTCGCCGCTTTCATTCAGCCACAGAAATGCTCCTAGCCCTTGAGCAGGCGATCGTTACCCTGGAAGCTACCCAACAGACGTTACCCCTGGGGCAACCCTCCCTAACCTTATCAAGTTGTAGCCTTACCAATTGCCAATCCCAGCCCCTCACTGTACCCATTGATCATCTAGCAGCTTCATCGCTCCAATCTACAACTGCTGAAAATCATCAATCTGCCCTGTTTCCTAGAATTTATCGAGCGTCCAAGACACAGCAGGGAAGCCAGATTGAGCTAGGACAATCCTATGGGACGAGCAACACTGACCCCTATCTGTTGACCCAACTGACAGAACCGTTGCAAGAACTGGCGATTCGTCCTCCAGGATGTTTTGCCATCACTCCCCGATCGATTTATCTCCTGCCGCTAGATCCCATGACCGATCCAGGGACGATCGTCCACCTTGATACTGACTCGATCGCGGCCCTTGATCCTACGGGACATTGGTTCGCCACATGTTCCATTTACTCCAATCCAGCCCAATTCAGCCCTGTCAGCACGCTTAACTGCTGGCACTGGACTCAACCCCGATCACTCGCGCAACTTAGCAGCACCCGATCGCTCCCCACAGTATCGACCGCATCCAAATTGTACTTTCTAGACTCCCGTCACCTGGTTCTCATCTCCAAGTTAGAGCCTGGTTCCTCCCATACCTTGTTTGAATTTTTTACCCGCCGGGGCAACGCGATCGGAGTGTGGAAATTGCCAGTCCCTCTGCAACATCTAACTCCTAGCACTGTTCCCTACCGATTTCTGGCAGTAGATCAACAGCACCCTACCTCAATCCTGCTCATTGACATGAAACCCTTTCGCATCACACGGGTAAGTGTCCCTATCGCCCCGAAATTGGTGACTGCCGCATCCTGGGGTTATGTCTTAGCAGATGCCCAAGGGCAAATTATTTTAATTAATGAATTAGGTCAACAGGTAGGGTGGATCGATCGCCCACTCACCAAGTCGGGGTCAACCACCCTGGCAATAGCGATCGTCGCTCAGCATCCCCACAACCTCTTTCTTTCAACCTGGGATCACGCTCAGGGTAACGGAAATTTGTATACTGTGGACTTAAGCCAGCTAGAGATCGATCTCCTGTTCTAGCGATTTTCCCCCTATATTCTTTCCCCTCTATGCTTTACAGTTGGCTCACACCTAGTCACTTCATCATGCTGGGGCTGCTACTGTGCTTTGCCCTCGCCCACAGCGGACTTGCCGCTTTACGCCCTTGGGCAGAAAAATACCTGGGTGCCAGGTTTTACCGTGTTTTGTTCGCTTTAGTGAGCCTAAGCTTAGCGGGGGTGATGCTCATTTACTTCTTCAACCACCGCTACGATGGACTGCAACTTTGGCAAGTGCAGGGAGTGCCCGGAGTAATTCCCACCGTATGGGTTCTGTCTGCAATTTCCTTCGTATTTCTCTATCCAGCAACTTTTAATCTTTTAGAAATTGCAGCGATTCAAAAGCCAGCCGTCCATTTATTTGAGACGGGGATCATTCGCATCACGCGCCATCCGCAAATGGTCGGACAGGTAATTTGGTGCATTGCCCATACTCTGTGGCTGGGCACCAGTTTTACCCTCGTTACCTCTATGGGATTGGTTCTATATCATCTATTTGGAGTTTGGCATGGCGATCGGCGACTTCAGCAACGCTTTGGAGAATCCTTTGAAACCCTGAAATCTCACACGTCAGTAATTCCTTTCCTGGCAGTGATTCAGGGTCGCCAAGTCCTTAACTGGCAAGAGTTTATCCGTCCTGCCTACATAGGCATAGCAATTTTTATTGGGATTTTTTGGTGGGCACATCCAATTTTGATTCGTGCGACGGGAAACCTAGACTGGTAGCATGATCCCAAGAAAAGATTTAACAATAACTTTAGAAAGATCATCTTAGAGGGATCATGCTGGCAGTTAGCGAAAAAACATTCACCCAGGAAGTTTTAGAGTCGTCAAATTTAGTTTTGGTCAACTTCTGGGCCCCGTGGTGTGGATTGTGTCGTCTCACCCCTCAAATTTTGATCAAACTGCAAGCTGAGTGGGGCGATCGGATTAAAGTCGTCAGCATCAATGCCGATGAAAACCTCAAACTCGCGAGCAAATATAAACTCACCACCTTACCGACCCTGATTTTGTTTGAGCAAGAAAAAGTTTGTCATCGCATCGATCGGTTTCATGGACGCGACGATCTTCAAAAAGCTCTGGAACAAGTCCTGGTTAGCAGCATCTACTCTGCCTGATCAATTCTCCTGGCATACCAGGTCTGTTTTAAGTTTTAGGCTATTTCCAAAAAAGGCCATACCAGGGAATGCCTTGTCTGTGCGGGGGTGAATTTTCCTTGAAAATCTTATATCCACCCCATACACTCTACATAGCACTGCAAATCTCAACCAAAATGCCATCTAAATCTCGGACATACGCGACTGTTTGTCCCCAAGGCTTGACTTTTGGTTCCACCACAGCCATTGCCCCAGCCTCCACAGCCTTAGCAAAAGCGGCTGGCACATTCTCCACTACAAAACCAATCTCAATTCCAGCGGGAAGAACCGATCGACTGTTCTCTTGAAACCCTTCAGGAAGGTTGGACAGTGCCAATTCATTAGCCGCAAAGGAGAGTGCTGTCCCCCCTGTTTCCATCTCGGCATACTGGTTGCTCTCATGGATAAACCGTCGTTTCAAGCCAAATGCCTGCTCGTAAAAAGCAACTGCCTGCGTAACGTCTGGGACGTAGAGGATTGTGTAAGAGAATTTAACCAATTTTGCTCCTCATTAAATAAATAAACATTAGTACGTTTGTATTGAATAGGCGACCGATCGAAACGTCAACTTAACGTTGTCACCCAAGCAAGCTTACTTACCCATAAAAACTTACTCGTTGCAAACATCTGAGAAAATTCCTTCTCAATGCCGAAGAGATTAGCAAAAGCTGTAAGTAGCTTATCAATTAAGCTGATTAACTTTTGCGTATTTTTTATTCAAAAGTATTAATTAACTATGGTTTTTGGACTATGGTTACGGCTCTAAATCGTGTGTCACAATGTAAACGGTTTTGCGACTTCAGTAGGCAAATATTACTAAGGTAGAAGTGATGGAACCGCTCTATCAATATGCTTGGTTGATTCCAGTCTTGCCCCTAGTAGGTGCAACGCTTGTCGGGCTGGGTCTGCTCTCATTTAATCAATTCACAAATCGGTTTCGGTCAGGAAATTCTGTATTTATCGTCTCCTTAATTGGAGCAGCGATGACCTACTCCTTCGCCCTGTTGTGGAGTCAATTGCAGGGACATGCCCCCTATACCCAAATCATCGAATGGGCGGCGGCGGGCACCTTTCATCTAAATATGGGCTATACGATCGATCACCTGACAGCATTGATGCTGGTGATCGTGACAACCGTAGCGTTTCTGGTCATGGTCTACACCGACGGTTACATGGCCCACGATCCAGGCTACATTCGTTTTTATGCCTATCTCAGTCTATTCAGTTCTTCCATGCTGGGCTTGGTGATCAGCCCAAACTTGGTGCAGGTCTATGTTTTCTGGGAACTGGTTGGAATGTGTTCCTACCTCCTGATTGGCTTTTGGTACGATCGCAAACCAGCAGCAGATGCCTGTCAGAAGGCATTTGTCACCAATCGAGTCGGTGACTTCGGCTTGTTACTTGGCATTCTTGGCCTTTATTGGGCAACCAATAGCTTTGAATTTGATGTCATTGGGACTCGCCTTCAAGATCTAGTTCAATCTGGCTCGATCAGTGCTGGACTGGCAGCCCTATTCGCAGTGCTGGTGTTTTTGGGCCCCGTCGCCAAGTCTGCTCAATTTCCCCTCCATGTCTGGCTACCCGATGCCATGGAAGGACCAACACCAATCTCAGCCCTGATCCATGCCGCAACGATGGTGGCCGCTGGCGTGTTTCTCATCGCTCGGATGTTTCCTGTATTCGAGGGCATTCCCATCGCGATGGATGTCATTGCTTGGACAGGAGCGTTCACTGCGTTTTTGGGGGCGACGATCGCCATCACGCAAAACGACATCAAAAAGGGACTCGCCTACTCCACCATGTCTCAGCTTGGCTACATGGTGATGGCAATGGGTGTGGGAGCCTACACCGCTGGGCTGTTTCACCTGATGACCCACGCCTACTTCAAAGCCATGATGTTCCTGGGATCTGGCTCTGTGATTCACGGCATGGAAGATGTGGTGGGACACGACCCCGCCTATGCCCAAGATATGCGGCTGATGGGTGGACTGCGGAAGTACATGCCCATTACGGCAGGCACTTTCTTTGTCGGCACCCTAGCGATCTCTGGTATTCCTCCCTTCGCTGGATTTTGGTCTAAGGATGAAATTCTGGGGGCAGCTTTCACGGCCAACCCTATCTTTTGGGCAGTGGGCTGGGTTACCGCTGGGATCACTGCCTTCTATATGTTTCGGATGTACTTCTCGACCTTTGAAGGTTCCTTTAGAGGCAATGACAGCGCTGTTCGCAACCAAATCAAGGCAGAAAAGCTCCAGTCCCTAGGGTTAGCTTTTGGCCCAGGAGCAATGAATCCCCAAGAGTTGATGGTTGCCTCAGACCATACCCATGACGATCATGGTCACGATGACCATGACCACCCAGAACAGAGTCACAGCCATGCTCCCCACGAGTCCCCTTTGACAATGACCTTGCCTCTGCTGGTGCTAGCGGTTCCTTCCGCCCTCATTGGTTTGGTTGGTACACCCTTCCACAATTACTTTGAGGAGTTTATTCACCCTTCTACTGAAGTTGTGCATGAGGTTGTGGAATTGGGGGCATTTGACTGGTCGGAGTTCCTAGTGATGGCGGCGAGTTCTGTAGGTATTGCCCTGATTGGAATCACGCTGGCTTCCTTGATGTACCTGACCCGCAAGATTGACCCAAGCGCGATCGCCGCCAAAATTCCTGCGTTATACCAGCTTTCCAAAAACAAGTGGTATATCGATGACATTTACAATGCCGTTTTTGTGATGGGGAGTCGTCGGCTGGCTCGACAGGTGCTAGAGGTCGATGTCCGCATCGTGGACGGTTTGGTAAACTTGGCAGGCTTAGTCACCCTCGTAACAGGGGAGGGCTTGAAATACCTGGAAAATGGGCGGGCCCAGTTTTATGCCCTCATTATCTTCGGTGCAGTTCTAGGGTTGGTTCTCATCTCTGGAGTGACCTAAAAACGTGTTGATAGTGCAAAGGTAGAGGAGTTAGATGATCCTAACTTCTCTACCTGCCTTCTTTTATAGAACTTAAAAAGTTATGAGGAATCTCAGGTTATGGGCTACAAAGGGCTACAATCCCTTGCAATTATCCATAAATTCCTATCTCAAACTCAAAGTTTTGTATTCGTGATCAGCGGTTCTCGTAATCCGGCATACTCGCACGTTCAAATAATATTTACGCAACCAAATAATCGTAACCAAATAATTGATAAAGGCTAGCAACTCAGATGAATCTTGATCATTTTCCTTGGTTAACTACAATCATCCTGTTCCCGATCGTGGCCTCCCTGCTCATTCCCATCATTCCTGACAAAGATGGGAAAACCGTTCGTTGGTATGCCTTGATCATTGGCTTATTAGACTTCGCATTGATTGTTTATGCCTTTACCACCCAATACGATTTTGCTGACCCAGGAATGCAATTGGTTGAAAGCTACGCCTGGGTGCCTCAGCTTGATTTGAAATGGTCAGTAGGGGCAGATGGCTTGTCGATGCCTCTCATTATTCTGACGGGGTTTATTACAACCTTGGCAATTTTGGCAGCGTGGCCGGTTACTCTAAAGCCGAAGCTGTTTTACTTTTTGATTTTGGCAATGTACGGCGGTCAAATCGGCGTGTTTGCTGTCCAAGACATGCTCCTGTTCTTCCTGATGTGGGAACTGGAACTGATCCCAGTTTATTTACTTCTGTCTATTTGGGGCGGCAAGAAGCGCCTCTATGCAGCCACTAAATTTATTCTGTATACAGCCGGCGGCTCACTGTTTATCCTGGTTGCGGCGTTGGCTATGGCGTTTTATGGAGACACGATTACGTTTGATATGCGATCGTTGCTCACCAAAGACTTTCCTCTCACGTTTCAATTATGGATTTATGCCGGGTTTCTCATTGCCTACGGAGTCAAGCTTCCCATTATTCCTCTACACACATGGCTTCCCGATGCCCACGGTGAGGCTACGGCTCCGGTTCACATGCTCCTAGCGGGCATTCTCTTGAAAATGGGCGGCTATGCCCTGATTCGGATGAATGCAGAGATGCTTCCCGATGCCCATGCCTACTTTGCACCTGTCTTAATCATTCTGGGCATCGTTAATATCATCTATGCGGCTCTCACATCCTTTGCTCAACGAAGCCTCAAGCGCAAAATTGCCTACTCGTCGATTTCCCACATGGGCTTTGTCCTGATCGGCATTGCATCCTTCACCGATCTGGGTCTGAGTGGTGCTGTGTTGCAAATGGTGTCCCATGGACTGATTGGGGCGAGTCTGTTCTTCCTAGTAGGAGCAACTTACGATCGCACCCACACGCTCATGCTGGATGAAATGGGCGGGGTTGGGAAGCAAATGCCTAAAATTTTCTCCATGTTTACGGCCTGCTCCCTGGCTTCCCTGGCGCTTCCTGGCATGAGTGGCTTTGTCGCCGAACTGATGGTATTCGTTGGCTTTTCAACGAGTGATGCCTACAGTCCGACCTTTAAGGTGATTGTCGTCATCCTGGCGGCGATCGGCGTGATTCTCACCCCGATCTATCTCCTCTCTATGCTACGGGAAATCTTCTACGGCCCAGAAAACAAAGAACTAACCTCCCACGAAAAGCTGGTGGATGCCGAACCCCGAGAAGTGTTTATCATTGCCTGCCTACTCATTCCCATCATTGGCATTGGGTTCTACCCCAAATTGCTCACCCAGGTCTATGATGCCAAGACAATACAACTGACGAGCCGGCTGCGAGACGCAGTACCAGCGCTGGCATTGCGGCAATCTAGCCATGAGCCGATCGCCTTGCAACCTGCCCAAAATTACCCCGAAGCCCCAGCGATCGTCTCGCATTGAACTCCTTGTATCTACTGGCTTCTATGTTTCCCCTAGAATGATCACTGCTGAGTTAATCCTCAAACCCAGTACAATACAGCGATATCTACTGACGAAAGACTGAGATTTCACCGTAGATATTTAGTCCCTGCAACATTTCAACATGGTGTTTTATGGATTTACTAACGATTGGTCTATATCTAGGGTTGGCAGGTGCCTATCTTGTTGTTGTGCCCCTGCTGCTATTTACTTATCTTCGTAACCGTTGGTACGTTGCCACCTCGTTTGAGCGGGCCTCCATGTACTTCTTTGTCTTCTTCTTTTTCCCTGGTCTGCTCCTCCTCAGTCCGTTCTTAAACTTTCGTCCCCAAAAACGTCAACTCACGTAGAATCGTGGACGAAACAGTCTACGTATAGGGGCGTTCGCATAGCGTGTGCTTTGCACTTAGCATTCGTCAACCGGCCCTAGTTGAGTTCTAGAGTCTTTGTCCGTAGCTTGCTTCCCCAAGGGTATGCTTCGCCCTTGACCAATCTCGAACTGGAAAATCAAAGCCCTGGTTTTACAGGGTATTGAAGCCGCGATCGTTAGAATGTTGAAGCAGTTGGAGATTGGGATGAGGGTCTAATGCGGCGGATTGATGTCATTGGAGTTGGGTTGGGAATATTTGCCGCAGGAGGGATAGCCTATTGGCTATTGCAAAATACTGGGTTAGATAGCGCCACAGCAGGGATCTGGACTCAAGCTATTTTGGTTAGTGGACTAATCGGGTGGCTGCTTACCTACCTGCTTCGCGCTCTGAGCCATAAAATGACCTACGCTCAACAGTTGCAAAACTATCAGGATGCGGTGCTTCAGAAACGCCTAGAAGCCCTAACTCCAGATGAGTTAGCTAGGATTAAAGCTGAGATTGCCAGTGAGAAGCACGATCGCAATCAAGGAAGTAACGTGGGAACTCAGGCAGATGAGTCCCATTAATTTAGAGGTTTCATGGGAATAATTGCTGTTTCGGATTGCTTAACTGCTCTGCGCGATCGGGCCCAATGTGCCCTTATTCCCTTCATCACTGCGGGTGACCCAGACTTACAAACGACAGCAGCAGCCCTAGAAGTTTTAGACCAAAATGGCGCAGATTTAATTGAGTTAGGGGTTCCTTACTCTGATCCCCTCGCCGATGGTCCCGTCATTCAGGCAGCAGCAACTCGCGCTTTGCAACGAGGAACGCGATTAGATCAGGTCTTGGAAATGGTACAAGACGTAACCCCAAGGCTCCGATCGCCCCTGATTCTCTTCACTTACTACAACCCGATCTTGAACCGGGGTATTTCAACCTTTTTAAAGCAGATAAAAGATGCAGGCGTAGCAGGCTTAGTGGTTCCGGATTTACCTTTGGAAGAAGCAGAGTCTCTATTGCAACCCGCGGCAGCGATCGGGATTGAGGTGATATTGCTCGTTGCTCCCACCAGCCCCACAGAGCGTATTCAGCAAATCGTTCAACAATCCCAAGGCTTCATTTACTTGGTGAGCGTCACCGGTGTAACTGGAATGCGTTCCCAGATACAAACACGAGTTAGGGATTTATTGCTAGAGCTACGAGAACTAACCGATAAATCGATCGGGGTTGGCTTTGGCATTGCTCATCCTGATCAGGCTAAACAAGTGATGGAATGGGGAGCAGATGCAGTGATCGTTGGCAGTGCCTTCGTCAAGCGTTTAGCCGAAGGACATCCAAACCAAGGATTACAGACGATCGCTCAATTCTCCCGCAGCCTGAAAGCAGCCATCACCGACGCTTGAAGAACCGTTAACCCTTGCCGCAATTCATCCATGTCTTGACATGCATGAAATCGGACTGCACTCCCAATTTCATACATCTGGGCGCTCCTTTAATTCGCTCCTACTGCCAATTCAATCACCTAAAAAATTTTGTCCTGATCCCATGCTAACCCCCCGTATCAATGGGTAATTCTGACCTTAATTGGGGGTTATGTTGATGCGTCATTCAACTGCTGTTATGGTTTGTGCTTTGGGTACTGTTGCCTTCCAGGGACTCACACCCAAGGCTGAAGCCGCCGTACCGCCATCAGGTCTTGTGCCGCAACCCGAATCCACAGAGGTTGCAGCGCCCACCAGTTTCGCCGCCCCCGACCCGATCGCCGCAGTTTCCCCACCAGAGTCTAGTCACGACACAACGATTGCGCTCACCCCAACTCATTTAGCTGCTGCATCCTCCACATCTTCTGAAAGCTTAGAAGTAGCTCAAGTAGACGTGTCAACGCTCCCCAATCCCCCCGTTGCCACCGTGCAAATTAACACCATTAAGCAACCCCCTACCCTGCAACTCCCCAGTGGGTTTAAGCTTCCGATCGGCACCTTGGTAGCAACCGATCGCACCATTCAAACCGACAATCCCATTACAGACAACTTCGCCTCCTTAGCCCTCGGCGATCGAACTCTCTCCAGACCAGAATATACAAGCCAAATCACGACCTGGGCAGAGCGAATTAGAGAGTGTATGTTAGAGTCCCCTCGACTCGTGAGCGTACAAACCGATGGCACCCTCATGCCGATCGTACTCAACGGCAACCAAGGTAAAGTAATGCGGAATGCCAATCAGCGCCTCGTTTGCACCTCATAAAAAAGCAAGTGGATTTCAGCACAAATAGTACCAAAGTAAAATCCTCCGCTTGTTTAAGCGGAGGATTTTACTTTGGTAAAGAGGTAGATTGTCTTGGATAGTTGCCTAATTCACGCCAGCCCCTAAAAAGAGTCCGTTAAAAATTTCTCAGCTACTTCTTCGGCGCAATCAGCATCATCATATTGCGCCCTTCCTTCTTCGGAGCCTGCTGCACCTCACCGATTTCTTGAAGGTCGGTTGCCATGCGGTTGAGCAACGTCTCCGCTAAGTCAACGTGTTGAATCTCCCTTCCTCGGAACATAATCGTTGCCTTCACCTTATCGCCATCTTTCAGAAAGCGCTGTGCCTGGTGAATTCGCACCTGATAGTCGTGTTCCTCAATTTTGTAGCGCATTTTCACTTCCTTCACATCAGAAGTGTGCTGCTTCTTTTTGGCTTCCCTGGCTTTCTTTTCCTGCTCAAACTTGAACTTGCCATAGTCCATAATCCGGCAAACAGGTGGGTCAGCTTTATCACTCACCAGCACTAAATCCAGTTCTTTCTCCTCTGCCATCTGTCTAGCATCTCTCGGAGTCATAATGCCAAGCTGAGCGCCATCGGCATCAATGACCCGAATTTGAGGGAAGCGAATGCGTTCGTTAATTTGAGGTAAATCTCGGTTCGGTTTTTTTTCAATCACAAGGGTTCTAAATTAAACAAGCGGCTAAGCGATCTGTGTAATCAGACTTTCAGAAGCTAGGAGGTTAATCTCTCTAATTAATCTCTCTAATTCTTCAGTCTTGGAATAGCGTAAATCACGCTGTAAGAGGCAAATCATACAATAATGTGTATTCGTTATTTTACTCAGTCTGCTCGAATTTCTGCTGAATCATTAACTTAAATTCCAAATGCTGTAACTTAAAGCCCTAAAACGTTGCGACGAACTCCCTAAGTCCAGTGCATCAAATTGCGAATGTAAACAAATGTGACAATAATGCTGTCATGACAGCTTACCATCTTGACAGCATGAGGTAGGACTCGCTATCTTAGGTTCATATGCCGGGTGAAACAATTTGAAGTTATATGCAAGATAAGCAGAAGGTTACACTGTATCTTTCAACGGGGCTTCACCGTCAGCTTAAGATTCAGGCTGCCATTGATGCGGAACCTATGTCGTCTTTTGTTGAGCGAGCGCTCGTATTTTATTTAGCTAATCCAGATTTGGTAGATGGAATTGAGTTACTTAACGGTCACACACATCAGGTTCATACCTGTCCAGAATGTGCAACTTCCCTTGTAGTACGTGATGGTGAGATGGTGCCGTTAAGTGGTCAGCTAGGGGTTCTAGTTGGGGTTGAAGAAAGTCTCTTAACTAAGCAGGTAAGGGAGGTTAGTTCTGATTCTGATGGTCAGGGCGAAGCAGAGTTAGTACCCTGCTAATAAGTAAGTTTCATTAGTTGAGCAGCTTGCAAAGGTTGAACAACTTTTGAAAAGCATAAAGACAGGATTTTTCTATCCCGTCGCGCAAGTGGTTTCATCTGAGTTATCCGTGCCGTCTCTATTGGATCGATGATCATGCAAGAAGAGCTAAGCATCCTAATCCAGGCTCAGTATCCTCTGATTTATCTTGTGACTTCTGAGGAGGAACGAACTGAGCAGGCAATCGCTCAGGTAGCGCAGATGAAACCGCAGCAGCGAGTGTTTGTCTGGACCGTAACCCACGGAATTATCGAGTACGGTCAAGCTCGTAATCCGGCTCAGCAGGGCAACCCTCCTACTCAACACAACACAATTTCTCCAGAAGCTGCAATCGAGTGGGTGATTCGTCAGCGAGAACCCAGTATTTTTGTTTTCAAAGACCTCCATCCGTTTTATTCTGCTCCAGTTGTGCGTTGGCTGCGGGACGCGATCGCCAGCTTCAAAGGCACTCAAAAAACGATTATCCTCATGTCTCCAGTTCAAGATGTCCCCATCGAACTAGAGAAGGAAGTCGTGATGCTGGACTATCCTTTACCTGATATTGCTGAACTCAATCAAGTTCTCTCCAATCAATTAGAGCAAACCCGCAATCGTCGCATTACAACCGAAATGCGGGAGAAATTGCTCAAAGCAGCTTTGGGATTGACGAAGGATGAAGCCGAAAAAGTCTATCGTAAAGCCCAAGTTACGGCTGGACGACTGACGGAAGCAGAAGTTGACATCGTGCTCTCTGAGAAGAAGCAGCTAATTCGTCGCAATGGCATCTTGGAATACATTGAAGAGGATGAAACCATTGACTCAATCGGTGGTTTGGAAGAACTCAAGCGCTGGTTAAAGCAACGCTCCAATGCTTTCACTGAAAGAGCTAGAGAATACGGATTACCCCAGCCTAAGGGGATGTTGATTCTGGGTGTTCCAGGCTGTGGGAAGTCCCTCATTGCAAAGACCACCTCCCGTCTGTGGGGATTGCCCCTGCTGCGCCTAGATATGGGCAGGGTCTACGATGGCTCTATGGTTGGGCGCTCTGAGGCGAATCTCCGCAATGCACTGAAAACGGCTGAATCCATCTCTCCCACCATTTTATTTATCGATGAAATTGATAAGGCGTTTGCTGGCAGTGGCGGGTCATCTGACTCTGATGGCGGAACATCCAGCCGGATCTTCGGTTCTTTTCTAACCTGGATGCAGGAAAAAACATCACCTGTGTTTGTGATGGCGACCGCCAACCGAGTTGAGCGGCTACCCAGTGAATTCTTGCGAAAGGGTCGTTTCGATGAAATGTTTTTTGTGGATCTGCCGATTCCTGAAGAGCGGAAGGAAATTTTCAAAATTCATCTTTCTAAGCGTCGTCCAGATATTGAGCGATTTGATCTCGATCAGTTAACTGGTATTTGTGAAGGGTTCTCGGGAGCGGAAATTGAGCAAGCTCTCATCGCTGCAATGTATGAGGCGTTCGCCCAAGATCGAGAGTTTACGCAGCTAGACATTATTGCCGCAATCAAGGCAACAATGCCCCTATCTAAAACTATGAGTGAGCAGGTAACAGCCCTGAGAGATTGGGCTAGACAGCGAGCCAGACCTGCCGCCGCCTCCACTGCTGAATATCAGCGGCTGGAGTTCTAACAGACTTTCACTTCTGCTCCCAACAGAAGGAAAGGCTAGCATATTGCTATTGCTAGCAGTTTGATAACAAAGCCTTACCACCTAGTCCCACACTGGATGATAAGTGCTGACCACGTATAGTCAATCGAACGTTGTCGTTTCTCTGAAAACTCTACAGGAGGATATCCGAATGTCTCACTTTAGCACTCTGCGTACCAAGATCACTGATGCTGAAATTCTGAAAGCATCTCTCCGTGACCTAGGCATCTCCACTAAGGTTGATGCTGATGTTCGTGGTTACAACGGTCAGCGCGTTCGTTCTGACATTGTTGCCATTCTCGAAGGCGAATACGATCTCGGTTGGTCTCGCAATGCCGATGGTTCCTTTGACCTGATTGCTGACCTTTGGGGCGTTGCCAAAAAGCACAACCAGACTGAGTTGATCAACTCAATCAACCAGAAGTACGCAGTGAACAAGACCTTGGCAGAAGTTAAGCGCCCTGGCTTACAGAACGCCAACGTGAAGTTGGTACTACAGAAGTAGTATCTTTGTCTGTTTCTGACGTTACGGGCTAGCCTTGATGGGTTAGCCCGTTTTTTATGTTGTTTTTGGCGAAGATCGCTTGATGAATTATTTGTTAAACCTCAAGATCAAGCCATTCGGCACCTAATCCGTGGTTGTGGGCAGCAGGCAGAACGAATGGCAGCAGAGGAATTCCAGGTTTTTGAGAAGGGCCCAAATGACTATATGACAAGTATTGGTCTCTACTTGGATCAGCAATTACAGTGATTTTCGATCAAACCCACCACAAGAATAGATCGTATAACCGAGTCTGGCACTGGTTTATAACATTCTCTTCTGTGGCACGTCTGATGGCAATTTGCTGTAACGATCGCACTCACGTCCCTGTTTCCTGATGGTGGAGTGATTAGTGAAGAAAATATAGCCTCAAGAACTGGCTTTCAAGGCGATTATGGTCGTTTGTGGATGATTGATCCCTTGGACGGCACAGAGGCATTTATCCATGGGAAAGCAGAATATGCAGTGATGGTGGGACTTTTGCAGCGGGAACAACCGATCGCTGGGTGGGTTTATGCTCCTGTACCCGATCGGATGTATTACGGAGGAGCAAGTTGGGGACTGTTCCAGGTGAGGGAGGGAGGCGAACCGGAATGCCTGCAGTGGAGCCAGCCGCCCCTTCCAAGGAGTTTTGCCCGATTCTGATTGGACATCGCGATCAAATTAATTTTGGAGCGGTGATTGCTCAAGCTATTCCCGATGCCCAGTTTTACTCGTTGGGTAGTTTTGGCTTAAAGGTGATGGATGTGGTTTTGGGTAAGGCAGGACTGTATGTGTATTTGAATGGGCGAGTTAAGCTGTGGGACACGACTGGCCCGTTAGCCCTTGCGAGGGCGGCAGGACTAGTCTGTTGCGATTTGGCAGGCGAACCCATTCAGTTCACTCCTGAGGCGATCGAACTGGAAACCTTGACTCACAAGCAGGCGATCGTCATCGGTTGGACTCACTATGTTGAAGCATTACGACCTAAAATTGCCGCCGCTGTTTCTCAATTGCAGCCTTAGCCCATGAGGAATGTAGAACTAGTTTAGGCAGACAAGGGGCTTAAGCCCCTTATTGAGGCAATTACTTTGAAGCTCCTGATTGAATGGATTAAGCAACAGTAGTGCTGCCTGCAACTGTTTTTGCTACCCACTCCATAACTTGGTTGCCTAAGCACACATCATCTAGCAGATCGATTTCCCTGATTCCTGTAGGGCTGGTGACGTTGACTTCGGTAAGATAGCCACCAATGATATCAATGCCGACAAAAATTAGTCCGTCACGTTGTAAGGTGGGGGCTAGTTGGGCACAGATTTCGTATTCTCGCTGAGTGATTTGCGTTGAAGCAACTCTGCCGCCCACTGCCATGTTGCCGCGAAACTCTTTGCCTGTGGGAATCCGATTCACTGCACCGATCGGCTCTCCATTGAGTAAGATAATTCGCTTATCGCCTTCTTTTGCAGCGGGCAAATAGTTTTGCACCATGACGGGAACTTTACCCTGGTGAGTGCTGATTTCCACGATGGAATTGAAGTTTCGATCGCTCGATTCCATGAATAAAATGCCTTCGCCCGCCTTGCCTCCCAAGGGTTTTAGAACTGCTGCTCCCTTTGCTTCTACAAACTGCCGGATGACCTGCTTATCCTGACTGACGATCGTCTCTGGGATAGCCTGGGTAAATTGGAGGGCATACATTTTTTCATTGGCAGTTCTCAAGCCTTTAGGAGCATTGATCACCAATGTTTTGGTGGAATCGATGTAGTCCAGAACATAGGTGGCGTAAAGGTACGGTACTGTTACAGGAGGATCGGTACGCATAAACACTGCATCCATCTGTTCTAGAAGACACAAAAGCCGATCGCCCACTTCATACCAAGATTCAGCCGCAACCCAGCGACCTTCCACACGCTGCACTGGTTTCAGTGTCACAGGGGCTAAGGTTGCCCATGCTTTTCCTTCCACCACACTCAATTGGTTGGATTGCGTGACCCAAACCTCATGTCCTAACGCTTGAGCCGATTCCATGAGCGCCACACTCGTGTCGTGTCCGGGGTTGAGGTATTCAATGGGATCAATGATGAAGGCAAGTTTCATGACAACAGGGCATCTAGTTTGCCTTGAGCGTTGAGGCTGTAAATATCGTCACAGCCGCCAATATGCTCATCGTTAATAAAGATTTGGGGCACCGATCGTCGCCCATTAGCCCGTTGTGCCATCTTAGCCCGTGCCGCCTCATCGCCATCAATACTGTACTCAATGAAGTCAGCGTGCTTCTGAGCCAATAACGCCTTAGCTCTAATGCAGAAGGGGCAACTTGCCCACGTATAAACTTCAACTTTAGCCGTCATAGTGCGCTTAAATCTCAAGCAGTTCCTACTAATTCTAAAGGGCTAAGGCGTACTTCTGCGGCTCTCAGCTATTTCTATGTGGGACTAGCATCAGCATTAAGGAAGGATGATGCTTTGGGTAGAACACGTCTACTCTATAGCTCCTTCGCTAGGATCACGCTTTACTGAAGTTTGGGATTTAAGATTCTGAAGTTAATAAAGTACTTTCAGCCCCACTGAAGTGCTTTTAAACGAAATTTTGCAGAAGGAAAACAAAGGAGAACTATGTTTTTTCATAAAAAAGAAACGATTCAACCCGTCAATGTTGGCAACCCCGATCCCCGCTTCGGACAGCTACTGCTAGAACAATTTGGAGGAGCAACAGGGGAACTGACGGCTGCTCTGCAATATTGGGTACAGTCCTTCCATGTCGAAAACGCTGGGATTAAGGACATGCTACAAGACATTGCGATCGAAGAATTTGGCCACTTGGAGATGGTGGGCAAAATGATCGAGGCTCACACCAAAAATGTGGACCAAACAGAAGCTTACAAGAGTTCCTTGTTTGCCGTACGTGGTCTGGGGCCCCATTTCCTAGACAGTCAAGGGAGCGCTTGGACTGCTAGCTACTTGAACGAGGGAGGCGATGTGGTGCGTGACTTAAGAGCGAACCTTGCTGCCGAAGCAGGCGCTCGGCAAACCTACGAAGCTTTAATCAACTTGGCGACTGATGCCGGAACTAAGCAGACTTTAATTCACTTGCTAACTCGCGAGATTTCCCATACCAAGATGTTCATGAAGGCCCTAGACTCCTTGGGCAAGCTTGACGAGCCTTTCTTTGGAAATGTCAAGCCCGATGAAACGGTTAACCTGTACTTCAATTTGTCGTCCAATGGTAAGGAAGATCAGCGCGGCCCGTGGAATTCTGATGAGAATTTTGAATACATCGGGCAACCTTCGCCTGGAGGTACAACAGAGCCGCAGGTCTCAATGAGCTAAGAGGATAGTTGTCTGGATTTGGGAACGTATTTGTTGTAATGCCTGACCTGAGAGACTTTTACACCCTTATTCCCCAAGTCTAGCTCCTCGTTCGATCGCTCTAAACTCTATAAATTTATGCCCCTAGGGGGGATCTGCTAGAATAACTGGCATACCCCCTAGGGGCATATTTGTACCTCAAGCCAACCTAAGTTAATCTCATTTAAGGTAAACTTAGGTAACGAATCTTAGAAACATTGCTTAACAATACCTTGTTTAATAACCCATTGATTTCGCAAGTGCCTGCTGACCCTGTTACTACTGCTACTGCCTTAGCTGGAGAGATGCCCGCTCCGCTGTGGCAACGGATCGATCGGGGTCGAGCGTGGTCAGTTTTAGCAGCATCTGTGTTTCTGGTTTCAGTTCCTGTTTTTGTGGAAGCCCCGCTGGTGCGCTTTCTCCCCGCATTGAGCGTAGCGGTGACAGGAGTTTGGGTTTGGCTAGGAGTTGCGCTGCTTTTTCGTCCCGCTACACGGCTGTGGGGGGATTTGCTATTAGGATTTGCGTGGAGTTGGCTGGCTGGCGCTATCTACTGGGGTTGGTTTCGTGGGGAACCGTTGTTGCACCTCCCGATCGAGGCGATCGGATTACCCTTTGCTCTTTGGACGATGACGCGAAGCTGGGGTAAGGTTGGAAGCTTTTTTTACTTTGGGTCTCTCTTCGGCACAGCAGTCACAGATTTGTATTTTTACTTGGTAGATTTAATTCCACACTGGCGGCAAATTATGCAGGTGGAGCCAGAATTGACCATGCCCATTTTTCAAAGTGCGATTGCTCAAGTCCATACGTTTTGGGGACTGGGATGGATTACAGTCCTCGCTACTGTTCTGGGTGCTACAGGTTTTGTATCTCTCCGCTCTCCCCGTCTTCATTGGTGGGCTTGTGGCGGCGCAGTTTTAAGCACGATTCTCGTTGATGGACTGTTTTGGTTAGCTGCTGCGGCCGCTGCATAGTCCGAGACTGCATTTAGGAGATTTCTGGGAAAGTTTATACCAGGCACAGGAAGGGCGAAGTATCCGGGCAATGACCTTCTAGTCGATTTAAGGCTCTATCTGCCGGATGCTAAGTGCAAAGCACGCGCTACGCGAACGCCCCTACAGAAGTATGTTATTTCTCAGAAATCTCTCTGGATGTGAGCCAGTTAGATCCGGGACACTTAGGAAATGTTTGTGAATAGTAATAGTTTGTGAATGGCACGATCGGCGTAGCTACGGGAGAAAAATGTCTGCAAACTTACCAGACTTTGTGGGTGCAAACCAAGTCTGCTGCCAAAGCTCTACACTGTTGTAAGAAGTGAATTAGGTAAGGTTGCTCACAAAACGATCGCAGACTGAACTGTCTACCCAATTCAACGAAATGCGGTTGGCTAACTGTGATAAATAGTTCACCCCTTGAGCTATTCCTCTGGTTTTATCGTGTTTCCTTACTTTGAGGGTAAGCTTCTAGGTGACGTAATAAGTAGTTTTGAACAGTTCCTGAGTCGGGCAACATAAATTAGGAGATTAAGGGATGTGTCGCCTATAAATGTAGTAGGCAGCGTCAGGATACATCATAAGGGAAGAGCTATCCTTGTTTTAGGTCATAGTGAATTTTCAATCCACACCACATCTTGTATTGAGAACCGAAGAAGGTAATCGTTATCTTCCCCTAAGCGGCACCAACTGTTGGACGATCGGGCGAGGTGACGAGAATAATTTTGTGCTTTCCGATCGCTGGATTTCCCGCAACCACGCCATGTTGCAATTCATGGAAACGGGTGAGTACTATCTGATTGATTTGGGTAGCCGGAATGGGTCGTTTGTCAATGGGCGACGGGTGAGCATTCCTGTGACGCTACGCAATGCGGATGCACTGACCTTTGGACAGACCGAGCTTGACTTCTTCTGTCCTAGTAGGCAGCAACAAGAAGAAATCTCTATGGATATGTCAAAAGAATTTACGGCGACGGCTATTTTGCATGTCCGACGATTAATTTCTGTTTTAGTCGTTGATATTCGCAACTTCACTGTGTTGACGCAGCAACTAGATGAAAAACTGCTCTCCGAGTTGATTGGAACGTGGTTTCGCCACGCTGGAAAAATTATTCGAGAGTACGGTAGCTGGGTGGATAAGTACATTGGCGATGCGGTCATGGCAGTTTGGATTCATGGCCCCCAAGGTGTGAGCAATCATGAAATGCTCCAGATTTGCCAAGCTCTCAATGCGCTTCAGCACATGACAAGTGATTTGTACAATCAATATCCGCTGCCCTTTCCGCTGCGAATCGGGGCAGGCATCAATACGGGCTATGCGATGGTGGGAAATACCGGAAGTGGCGATCGGCCTGACTATACGGCTTTGGGTGATACCGTCAATGCTGCGTTTCGCCTGGAAACCTCAACCAAACAAATTGGAACTGATCTTGCGGTGGGTGAAACAACCTACGAGTACCTATCTACGCTGGGTATTGATGCTGATTTATTCAAGGAATATACAGTGCATCTCAAAGGGTACGAGATGCCAACCCTAACCTACGCCGCCTCGTTCCCCGCTTTGGACGCTTTTTTGCAGCGTAAAGTGGGTAAGGTCATGGGTTAGGGCAGCTTGGCCAAATTTGACCTGTTAATTTTGACCCCGTTAATTTAGATGACGTTTAGCGCGAAAAACGTCTAGAACAAACCTATTATCTAGCTGGAAGTCACTGAAAGCGTAAATCCTTAGCCTCTCTGGGTACACTGTACGCTAACCTAGATTTCAGGCATTTGTGATGCTCACTGTGGGGATAGGTTTGGATGATGTTTGGATTTGATCATCTTTTAGCAGCATTGATTTTGATTCTATTTTTTACTCTTAAAAATCAGCTTTCAAACTTAGCCTTGGTAAACCATAACTCCAGCAGTGACGAGAGTGAACGCTTGGAGTAAACCTAAGCAGTGAGGTGACAAATCTCATCGTTGAATTATAAATTGGGTCATAGAGAGGAATTGGCAATGAAGTTCTGTGTTCGCTTGTTAGTGCTAGTCAGTTTGGTCATGGGTTGCATGGGCTGGGTAGAGTTGCCCCGATCGGCAACGGCTGGAGTCCTATCTCCTGGCGTGTTCTCTTCTATCCTGGCAGCCGAGGTGGAAGCAGCCCCGCGTAATGTTATGGATGATAAGCTGGGCACGGAATTTGGTAAGAAAATTGACTTGAACAACACCAATGTGCGGGCTTTCTTGCAATACTCTGGGATGTATCCCACGTTGGCTAAGGTGGTTGTGAAAAATGCGCCCTATGAAAAAGTTGAGGATGTATTGAACATTGCTGGGCTAAGTGAACGACAAAAGGAAACGCTGAAGGCTAATTTTGACAAGTTTACGGTTTCTGATGCAGAAGATGCGTTGGTGGAAGGCGGCGATCGGTTTAACAATGGCATTTACCGTTAGTTGCTCCCCCTCTGCCGATCGTTGTGCTTAAAGGTCTAATTTACAAAGATAAGCAGCCCAGGTTGCTTATCTTTGTTTTTTAGGGCGCTTTTTTTAAGGCGCTTTGCTTCTAAAGTAAACCAGATTAGAGTAAGCCAAACACTAAGGAGATTTCCAGAAAAGGTTATGCCAGGCACCGGAAGGGCGAAGCATCCGGGCAATGACCTTCTGGTCAATTCAAGGGCTTATCTGCCGGATGCTAAGTGCAAAGTACACGCTACGCGAACGCCCCTACAGCGGTAATATCTTTCTCAGAAACCTCCTAAGGAGCATGGATTCAATAACCTGTGTAGGTTAGTTGAAGAATGCAACTCAATATCGGGTGTATCCCAGTTTTGTAACCGCCCGATCCACCCTCACCCTAAATCCCTCTCCCTAGGGAGAGGGACTTTGAATTCCGGCTCCCTTCTTCCTAGGGAGAAGGGTTGGGGATGTAGCTTGCTTCCCGAAGGGTGGGCGGATCGGAGATCTGCAAAAGTGAGATGCACCCCTCAATATCTCTAGGCATTGGGTTACCCTACGGGAAGCAAGTTACGGAAGGCTCAACCTAACCTACAGAAAATTGCAGGCTATGTAATTCCAATTCCTAAGGTGAGCCAAGGGGAGATGGCTGGACTGACGACAGAGACCCAAGGGTGTAGAGATTAGCGCAGCTTCAATGTTTTTCGCAGGGAGTATTACTGATTTGAATTTACGATCGGACTCGCTCAGTATCAATCCTCCTGCATTCGATTTCTCACAACCGATCGATGTGATAATTGTGGGTGCGGGAGCGGCTGGACTGTATACCGCGCTTTGTCTACCCGCTTCGCTACGGGTCGTCGTCGTCACAAAAGACACGGTTTCCCTCTCAGCGAGTGACTGGGCCCAAGGGGGCATTGCCGCTGTCACTGCCCCGGATGACTCTGATGCCCTCCACATTGAAGACACGCTGCGGGCGGGGGCAGGACTTTGTGACTGGGATGCTGTGAAGTTTTTGGTGGAGCAGGCTCCCCAGTGTGTGCGATCGCTGATTGAGATGGGCGTTGCCTTCGATCGGGAAGCCGGGGATCTGGCGTTGACCTTGGAAGCTGCCCACTCTCGCCGTCGCGTTCTCCATGCCGCTGATACAACGGGACACGCAATTGTCAGCATCCTCACGGCTCAGGTGTTGACTCGCCCTAACATCCAGATCCTGCCCCAGACGTTTGTCTTTGACCTATGGCTCAATGGGGAGACTGGGGACTGTCAGGGCGTGAGCTTGGTCTATGAGTCTCAGCTTATTTGGGTCAAGGCTGATGCGGTGATTTTGGCGACGGGTGGGGGCGGACAGGTGTTTGCTCAGACGACTAACCCGACCTTGAGTACGGGAGATGGGGTGGCGATCGCTAGTCGATCGGGGGCCAAATTACGGGACTTAGAATTTATGCAATTTCATCCCACAGCGCTTACGAAGGATGGTGCGCCTCGGTTTTTGATTAGTGAAGCGGTGCGGGGAGAGGGAGCGCATTTGGTGGATAAGGCAGGGCACAGATTCACCTTTGACTACCATCCCGATGGAGAATTGGCTCCCCGAGATGTGGTCAGCCGGGCTATTTTTAGCCATTTACAGCGGACAGAAGCTGACCCAACGATCGCCCATGTCTGGCTCGACCTCCGCCCCATTCCCGTTGCCACGATTCACCATCGATTTCCCAATATCATTCAAGTCTGTCAAAAGTGGGGGGTGGATGTTTTCCAAGACCCCATTCCGGTGGCTCCGGCGGCTCACTATTGGATGGGGGGTGTGGTTACAGATTTAACTAGCCTGACCTCGATTCCGAGGCTTTATGCCGTGGGGGAAACAGCTAGCACGGGGGTGCATGGGGCGAATCGTCTGGCCAGTAATTCCCTGTTGGAATGCCTTGTATTTGGCGGCCAGTTAGCATCCCTATCCATCCCGGAGTCGGAACCGAGTCACTTACCACCACCCAAAACCCAGGATTTGCTCCAGGACTGGTCAGAGCAGGTGACTCCGCTGGAATCAATGCGTCGGGAGTTGCCCCGTTTGATGTGGCAGGGTGTGGGCATCTGTCGGGATACCCAGAGCCTGTTGGAAGCGATTGACCAGGTTAAATTGTGGCAACAGGAATTTGATGCGCTTCCCTTAAGTCAGGCGTTTCGGGATTTGCAACCTGGAGCGGCGATCGATTTACCTACACCCAATGCAAGCCAACTGCTCCGAGTTTGGGGTGAAGTGCGGAATTTATTAGAAATTGGCTATCTGATTCTGAGAAGCGCCCATTTTCGCACCGAGAGCCGGGGGGGGCACTATCGGCTGGATTACGCCAGAGCCAATGCTCAGTGGCAGGTGCATACCGTGGTGCAGAATCACCGTTGGAAAACATCACCGATCGTAGGCGTAGACTAAGCCAGGAACAAGAATTAATTAGCCCTACCCATAAACTTACCCAACTTGCAAAAACTCTCGCACATAGCGAAGGTAGCTTTCAGAGTCTTCCAGCATCGGAAAATGTCCTGTGTTTGGCATTCCAACGAATTGCACCTTATCGCTGAGAGCGGCAGCCTTTTGTCCCATTGCAAAGGGAATAATTTGGTCGTATTGCCCACAAACGAGCAACGTGGGCACCGTTAACCGGGAAAATTCTCCCGGCATTTCTTCAGCCGCTTTTTTGCTCACTGCCGTAAAAATTGTCCCTAAAGCGGCATCGTAGTCTGCCATGAGGAAATCTTCCAAAAAAGCCGTGCTAACTGCATCAGGGAGGGGGCGATGCAGAAACCGAGCCATGAACAGGCGGCTCATGTAGGGAATGCGGGCTAGCCAGGGCGGCCGAAATTGCACCACGTAGCCCCCGAATTTGTGAAAGGCGGTAAAGGCTTTTTCGTCGTATTCAAAGATGCCGCTACAGGTGAGAATGGCCCGATCGACCTTCGCAGCATAACGGTTGAGAAACAGAGTGGCGATCGACGCTCCCGTGGAATGGGCATTCAAAATCACGCGCTCTAAACCTAGTGCCTGTAGCAGTTCAGCCAGATCATCGGCGTAGGTTTCCAAGTCATAGGTGAGGGCGGCGGTTTCAGAGGTGGGCAACAGGGGCAGGCGCGATCGGCCAAACCCGCGCATGTCGTAGAGCAAACAATCGAACCGATCGCTCAGCGCTTGGGCTGTGCTTTCCCAATAGCGGGCTGAGCCGGCCCACCCATGCAGGAAGACGATCGCAGGCTTTCCGGTTGGGACGGTGCCTGCTGTCGTCAGCCATTCGTAATAATGTTCAACG
>Ga0209181_10000096_pt1 | contig 145396 bp, 103 predicted proteins | sample MAT05_FD_187208 | JGI IMG/M metagenome (GOLD analysis project Ga0209181, IMG submission 187208) | Freshwater microbial communities from Lake Fryxell liftoff mats and glacier meltwater in Antarctica - MAT-05 (SPAdes) (version 2) | ecosystem: Environmental > Aquatic > Freshwater > Ice > Liftoff...
AGGGAACCCGCGTTCGCCCTTTCAAACCGCGTACGACCTAACAGAACCCGATCGTCGTCAGACATCATAATGAAGAGTGCCTTCTCGCTGCTCAAGAATCTGCTTGATCGCATTCACGCTATCGCCGTCGACTCTCGCAGCCACAAGCGTTCCCTCCTTCTGGAACTGACTTTCAATAAAACTTGGCCGTCGCCGAACCCGAGAGGCCGCCGAGGAGCCCGCGACCGGCCGCGCCAATGTCGCCTGCGGCGAAGCAAGCGACAACCGGCCCGGGAGCCGAGAGCTCGACGCCACCCGTGGCGACGCCGCCGACAGCCGTCAGTGCAGCGATGATCGCGATCAGGCCACAACAGATTCCAACGCCGATCGCCGATCCTAGCGGAGACTGGAACCTTTTCAACGCCGAGCAGGTTGCGCCCGTGACTATCCGAGGTCATCACGCTGATCTTATTGGATCCAAACCCGGGGTGGTTAAGCTGATCGATCGCGCCGGTGACGTCATAGCTATTGTCGATTACAGCAATAATAAGGGAATCGTTTGCATTTTTTCATTCTACATGACGAGTCGATTCAATCGCGCTGCCTCATTAAGATCCGACTGATTATAGTGATAATTTTGCGGAGGAAATGGTTAAAGACTTTGTACTTCTCATGCTGTGACGTGATAACATAGGAATGAGTCGATACTCATCAGAGTAGCAGTACAGTCAAATTAGCCGACGAGTCGGGCAGCGTGTTCACAGAATTCATGTTTTTCTAGCGGCCAATATTATAGTAACATATAGTACTGGTAGAACAAATTTAGTTAGTTTTGACACTCCGGAATTTGCGAGTAAAGTTCGGAAGATCTTATGCACAGTTCTCTCCTTGCATTGTATCAGAGTGTTATCACGCTGTCTTTCTACGCGTGGGTGTAGTGGCGTGTATCGCAGAAGGTTCGCATTATGTCGATAGGTTATTACCTTGGCAATATACGTGTCGCAGCTATACACATCACAAAGACTAAGATAAGACCTGCGAAGTCCTCTATGAGCCGCAGGCTTTCCCCGATCAGCGGTATTTCGACGGCACGAAGCCGCCTCTTCTTCATTCTTGCTGCTGCATGAGCCGTAGTTGTTCGAAGCAGATCGAAGATAGTTCAAAGTAGGTCTGCGTTCGGGTGGGACCAAGCGAGTCGCAGAGTGAGGTGGGTGTGGAAGAACTTATTGTGTTTCTTCGTGACAGTCGGTGGACGCGTTGGTACGCAAAGATTTGAAGGCCCTAGCAGGAGGCCTGCGTTAGGAACCAGATCAATCCTAAGGTGAACCACGCCTGACCTCACCATGAATGTTTTTTCACTTGTCGTATCCGCCTCCAGAAATCGGTCTCGCTGATCCACTTGGTCTAGAATAAAAAGGCTCCGAACGCCGATTCGATATGGAGGAGTGATATGCGAGTTCTGATCGTCGAAGACAATCCGAAGATGGGGTCCGGGGTCCAGCGGGGGCTCCGTGAGCACGGGTACGCTGCCGATCTTTCGCTAAGCGGGTGCGAAGGCGAGGATCTAGCAGCCACGGGGATGTACGACGCGGTGATCCTCGATGTCATGCTTCCGGACCGCGATGGCGTGGAAGTCTGCAAGAACCTGCGCCGGCGCTTGGTAAACACAAAGATCCTCATGCTGACCGCGCTCCATTCGACCGAGGACAAGGTTACCGGGCTCGACGCAGGGGCAGACGACTACCTCGCCAAACCGTTCGAGTTCGAGGAGCTTCTCGCTAGGCTTCGCGCGCTCATGCGGCGTGGCTCACCGACCGAGGCTCGTCATTTGCGCTGCGAGGATCTCGAACTCGATTTGTACTCCAGAGATGCCAAACGCGGCGAGCAGAAATTTGAGCTTTCGAATAAGGAGTTCGCGCTGCTGGAGTACCTCATGCGGAACCCCAACCGTGTGCTCTCACGCACCCAGATCGAAGAGAAGGTGTGGGACATGAACTTCCAGCCCACCAGCAACGTGGTGGATGTCTACATCTCATCGCTCCGCAAGAAGGTCGATGTCGGATTCACGCCCGAGCTGATCCACACGGTCAAGGGCGTGGGGTATCGCTTCGGTGTCGTGTCTTGAAGCAAAGGCGGGTCTTTCGATGTTTGGGTCTATAGCCACGCACCCCTCTCAACGAATGTCACTGCGCTGGAGGATGACGCTGTGGACGGTAGCGGTCACCGTCCCGTTGCACGCGGTAGGCCTCTTGTTCCTTCTTTCCCAATACAGATCATCGATCGAGTCTTTCTTCAACGACAGGCTCGACGGGCGGTTAACATTGTTCGCTGAAGCGTTAGTTCAGGACCAACTGCCGGTCAGTGACATGGTCCTCGGAAACTTGATCGACAAGGCCCCTCATGTCGGCCTCGACGAGCAGTTTGTGCTCGCGCTCTACGGGCATTCTGGCGAGACGCTGGCTTCGAGTATCCGCCCACCGCCAGCCGCAGAACGCTTTGCGCTGCAAGAGGCGTTCGCCGACGGTCGCGTCACCCCACGCCGCGACCGTGCTCCCGAATTCGCATCGACGCGGGAGAGCGAACCGATCGGGCGTGTGGCGGTACGGACAATCCGTTTCAAGAATGGTAATACGTCTGCCCTGGTCATCATCGCCGACGATCGCTACACGAAGGTTCTGGTCGGAAGCACAAGATGGCTGCTCGGCTTGCTTCTCGCGATGGGGGCGCTTGCGACGGGTGTCAGTGCCTGGCTCATCGCGGGGCTCGTGATCCGGCCGCTCCGTGACTTACGTGTTTTCGCGCGATCGCTCGAACCGGATCAACTGAATCAGCCGCTTGCGACGTCTCAAGACGCATCCGAGGTTGCAGAAGTCCGTGCGCAGATCGGGGAAACCAGGGAGAAGCTGCAAGCCGCGTTCCGCTCGCACGAGAGGTTTATGCTCAACATAGGACACGAGCTAAAGACCCCTATTGCCGTGGTGCTGACTGAAGTCGAGACACTTGTACCCAACCCCTCCGACGAGGAAATTGTGACGTTTGCGCGGAGCGTGAAGGAAGAAATGCGCCGACTCGCGGCGGTGGTCGAACTGTTTTCAACCTTGGCGCTTGTGCAGAGTGGCAAGCCCGTGACGCACCCGCGCGCCTACCCGCTCAATGAGTTTGTGCTCGAGGCCGTGCAGGTCTGTCAGGCCGGAGCGGACGTGCGGAAAGTGGTCATCGATCCTGTCTTGGAAGATTCAGGCGCAGGTGCGGTTGTACACGGCGACCCGCAACTACTCCGGGTAATGGTCGAAAGCCTGCTTCGCAACGCTATTCAGCACACGTCGGAGGGGCGTTCGGTGCTTGTAACCGTTGCAATCACCGATGTCGGCGGAGCGATCTCGGTACGTGATTCCGGTCCCACGATGCCGCAGGATTTGATCGATCGACTGTTTGATCGCTACGCGCATCCGGTTAGCGCCAGCCCGCGCGCCCGCGGGTTCGGGATGGGACTCGCTGTAGCTAAGGGGATCGCCGAGATCCACGGCGGCGACATCGTGTTCCAAAACATGCCCGACGCCGGATGTATGTTCACGATCACACTGCCACTGGTGAGGCCAAGCCGCCTAGCTTCGGCCGCCGTGCCGTAGAAGTAGAGAGACCTCCCTCTTCTCAAAATGGTGCAATCGGTGCCAGATACCTGAATGAGATTGCTTTCACACACCTATCACGTCGCCACCTTCTCGTTGACGAATATAGCAGCATAAGGAGAGGTGAGAAGCTGGTACACTCACCGTAACTTCATGCGCATTTCTTCGATCGGCCTCTGGTGTTCGGTCATGGGCAGCCTCGCACTGCTCATGATCTGGGGCACAAAGACTTGGCCATTTTATATTGAAATCCTCTTCACTTTGCTCGCGGCGGCTCTTGTAATCCCAGGCCTGCGCTTGCTCTTGGCGTACGCCGCAACGTCACTCGATGAGAGACCTGGTGACGACTTGTCTGGAACTCCAGCGAACAGAACACGGATGCCGCCCGAACACGTCGACATTTCTCACAAGCGAGGCGAAGAATAAAAACGTGATGCCAGCACATAGGTCTAACCAGCCATGCTAAATATGCGAAGAAGGGAAGAGTTGGTCCCAGGTTTCTTGATGAATGGCGCGGTTGATGAACTTGAAATCATGTACCGTTCAGCTGAGACGGAAACGACCGTGTCATAAGTTTGCAGACTCCTACGGTAAACTTCGTTTTTTCTACCGCGAGGGTGCGCTGGATAATATGCACTGACCGATCGTCGGTAATTCTTCTTTTCGAAGATTGTTGAAGTTTGCGGTAGTTATCAAGGAGCTCCGCAGGCTCAGAAAACATCCTCTCCTTTGGAGCATCAACTATGGCAGACTCAATGAACCCAGCCCGTTCCACCTTTCGTGACGAGAGCCAACGATTGAAAGACGACGTCCGCGGAGTAGGAGAGCACGTCGGTCACGTCAAGGACCAGCTTATCGGGCTCGGTCACGATGCGGCGAGCGCGGCCAAGACCGGAGTAGTGGCAGCAAAGCAAGAGCTATCGGATGGCATCCATGCCGCGAAGCAGAAGGGCGATGAAGCACTGCAAACATTTTCGGGCCAGGTCACGAGTAAGCCCCTGACGAGCCTGGGTATTGCACTCGGCGTCGGCGTGCTGATCGGAATGCTGGTCTGTAGGGCTCGCAGCTAATTCAGGAGCAATCCCCTGAAACGCGTCACCGGCCTTATTCTATTCTTGGTGGACCTCGTGGAGGCAGAAGGTAGAACTTTACTCCATACGGTCCGCTCGGAGGCACGCTCTGCTCGTGGGCACCTCGCTAGGCTAGGTCAGGCGCTTGGCTATGCTGTGGGCTCGATGCTCCTCTGTCTCGCTAGCGTGGCGCTGGTATCCACTGCAGGCATCCTATGGATGAACGAATTCTTAGGAGCAACGTAGGCCGTGGCTTTAACTGGCCTAGTAGTTCTCAGCATCGGGAGCGTTCTGGCATGGATTACCCACGCAAAGATCATGTCCTAATCATCTCCGAGACCAAGAGACACCTGACATCACGCGCTCAGCCTTACCAACCTCGGCGTGCTTTACACAAAGGTGACTTCCTAAAGACGGCCACCATCCTGGGCCGGTCAGCATTCGCGTTAACTTCTCCTCTGCGCAGAGGTCTCGGTGATAAAGGTTCCGCTACTGCCTTATGGCTACTGCTTCGCAGCCTCCCCGGGACTCTTCTCATCGCAATTCGAACACTCTCAGGCAAGGAAGCACAATCTTATCAAAGGGAGGCATTATGAACTTGGCGTGCATGCTGAGAGACACGCAGCTTACGCACCTCACCGCCGAGGAAGAGCGCGAGCTAGGCAGGAATATGATTAACAACCATTGTCACGATTCGCGAGAACACCTGCGCCGCTGCAACGTGCAACTTGTTCTTGACATCGCGGACCGATACCTCGACCGTGGGGTGCATTTGTTCGAGCTCGTTGATCGTGGCCTAATCGGGCTCAATCGTGCGGTGGACACTTTTGATCCGGCGATCGGCTACCGATTTAGCACTCACGCCGGATGGTGGATCAAGTCTGAAATACGAAATGCGATCTGCAAGCCACGCGAACAGCTCTCTCGTTCAGCTTAATTCAATTCTTTGAGGAGATGTATATGCTACGATGGTCTGTTATTTTTCTGATCGTCGCGCTTGTGGCGGCGTTGCTCGGGTTCGGGCGGGATCGCTGGCGAAGCGGCCGGAATAGCACGGATTCTGTTCTACGTCTTTCTCGTCGTGTTTTTGGTCAGCCTAGTTTTTAACTTTGCCACCGGAAAGAGTTCGCCGCTTGCAGTCTGATGAGCCACCGCGGGTTCGCTCGAGGCCATCGTCGAGCGCGGCGTTGAAATCTTCATGTCCTTTGATCTTTGAGTTTGTCAACGAAACACATACTCAAGGCGAAGTCCTGACCCCCGCTTCGTCCTAGCCGCCGCCACGCTGGTTTAGCGACACGTAATGACACCAAAGACGCTGGAAGACACATTGAAAGTGGGGTTGAGCGCATCCTGAACTCAACCGACCGCAACGGGTGAAGTGAGCTGTTTTCCTGTGACGCACAAGCTAACTCACTGTGATAGCATTGTCCTACCGCCTAAAGTCGTCCGGCTTGTGATCGGATGGCGCTCAGGTGCCGACCGTGGAGTCCACCGCCCATTAACCCCCAAGCCCCCACTTCACGCTTAACGCAGGGTCTAACTTCAGACCTTTTGCGAGCCAATTGGCCCTGCCTGATGCTTGGCGGATACGCCTTCATCGGCGGTCTGATCTCTTTGCTAGGCTGGGTTACAGGCGCTGAACGCCTCATCGATTGGGGCGGAAACGGCGTCACGATCAAGGCCAATGCGCCTGTGGGTATCCTCCTCTCCGCTGCCGCTCTGCTGATGCAAACGCGGCACGAACAGCGAGCCAGATTATTGGTCGTTGTTAGGAGTCTGAGCACTTTCGTCGCGGTGCTCGGAGGTCTTACGCTCCTCGAGCACCTGTCAGGTTGGAACCTAGGCATCGACACATTTCTCTTCGATGAGGCCTCTGGCGCACGCGCAACGTTTTCTCCGGGTCGATTCGGTTTGGTTGCGTCAGTTTCCTTCATGACCGTCGGCACAGCGCTCGTGCTGCTCATGGGCGGGAAGAGGGCTCGAAGTGTCGCGTCCGTGCTGGGGTTCGGTACCGCCGCGATTGCCCTCGTGAGCCTAATGGGCTTTCTGTTCGACGTTAACGCTCTGCACGCTGGCCCGCGGATCACGGCGATCTCTGTGCAAGCCTCTTCGATGTTTTTCGCTCTCGGGCTTGGGATCATCGCGGCCGTTCGAGAAACAGGGATCGGCGCCATCGTCACCGCGCGAGGCCCCGGTGGGATGATGGCCCGGCGCATGCTCTGGACCACGTTGTGGGTGCCTCCGACCCTGTGCTGGGCTGGACGAATGTTCGTGATTGGGGAGGTGACTGACGCTTCCATGGCGCTGGCTTTAGTGGCCGTTACGCTGATGGTCTTTCTAACGGTGATTGTGCTTACGACCGCCTCGATGATCGAACGATCCGCAACAGCGCTGCGAGATCAAGAAGAGCAGTTTCGTCGATTCTTCGAACTTGGGCTTACCGGCGCGGTTCAGGCCGACGCGATCACGTTCCGGTTTATCCTCGTCAACGACCAATTCTGCGAGATCACGGGCTACTCTCGCGGTGAGTTGCTCAGCTTTTCTGTGCCCGAGCTAACGCACCCAGACGATCGCGCGGCGGACAGCCTTTTCCTTGCCAAGTTGATCTCAGGCGAGACGGGCGAGTACGACCGTGAGGTGAGGTACATCCGAAAAGACGGGCGTGTCGTCTGGGCTCATGTGGTCGCCCGTGTCGTTCGTGGTCCCGACGGTACCCCTCTCCACACCGTCGCTCTCATCAAAGACATCTCCGTCCGCATCGCGGCGGCGAAACAGCTCGCCGAGTATGAGGATCGGATGCGGCTGGCGACGGCTGCAACAGGGGTCGGGCTCTGGGAATGGAATATCAAGACAGGGCAGATCCGCTGGGATGCACCGATGTTCAAAATCTACGGCATCGCCCCCACGCCCGACGGGTTGGTGCGGTACAGCGATTGGAGCGAGGCCGTTCACCCTGACGATCTACCTCGACAGGAGGAAATCCTGCAAGAGCTTATTCGGAAAATCGGGACCAGCATTCGCGGGTTCCGTATTCGTCGGAGTGGCGATGGAAGCCAACGAGTGATCCACTCGGTGGAAACCGTGCGCACGAACGAGCGCGGAGAGGCCGAGTGGGTCGTCGGCACGAACCTGGACATCACGGCCCGCCGTGAATCCGAGGACGCGATTCGCCGTCAGAGCGAGACCTTCTACCACATCGTTGCGAACAATCCGTTTGGCGTGTACGTGGTCGACGAGAAATTCGAGTTGCGTGGGATCAGCCTCGGCGCGAGGAAAGTCTTTGAGAATGTGCCGGACGCCTTTGGAAGGAACTTTGCGGAGGTGATCCGCATCATTTGGCCCGAGCCGTTCGCGTCGGACGTGATCGCCAAGTTTCGGCACACGCTGGCCAGCGGCGAGCCATACACCGCCCCCAGCGTGATCCAAAGACGGCAGGATACCAAGCTCGTCGAGGCATACGACTGGCGCATCGAGCGGATTGGCCTTCCGGACGGTCGCCTGGGCGTCGTCTGCTATTTCTATGACCTGAGCGAGCGGCGGCGCTGGGAAATTGCTCTTCAAGACAGCGAGCGGAGGTTCCGCGCGATCTTCAATTCCACCTTCGAATATATCGGGCTGACCACCCCTGAGGGAAACATTATCCAAGCCAATCGGGCGGCGTTAGACTCGATCGGCGCTACCGACGCTGACATCGAAGGTGTCGCACTTTGGGACGCGCCGTGGTGGGCTCGATATCCGGCCGACCGGGAGCGAGTGCACGCGGGTGTGCAGAGGGCCGCCGATGGAGAGTTCGTACGCTTCGAGGCGAAATACAGCCTCAAGGACGGGTCCGAAGCGGTTGTCGATTTGTGCATAAGCCCGGTCCGCGATGAGAGCGGGAAGGTCGTCCTGCTCGTCCCCGAGGGACACGACATCACTCAACGAAAAGCGTTCGAAGTGGAACTCGCGGCTCACCGTGAGAACCTCCAACAGCTCGTCGAACAGAAGACGATCGAGCTCTCCAGATCCACCGCCCAGCTCCAGAACTCCGAGCGCCTTGCCGCGCTGGGGAACCTCGCCGCTGGTCTGGGGCACGATCTCGCGAACCTCACGTTGCCAATACGCATGCGTATTGACGCCATACGCGCCGGCGAGATAAGCGATGAAGTTCAAGAGGATCTGACCGCGATCAGTAAGGCCCTCGATCATCTGGGCAACATGTCGGCGGGCATGCGACTCATGGCGATGGATACTTCCCGCGAACAAGCGTCGCGCCCGGTCGAGAACATGGAGCAATGGTGCAGCCAGGCTACTCCCGTGTTGCGAGCCGTCCTTCCCCGACACCTTGAGCTCCGCTGCGAAATGCATACCAATCTCGCGCCCAATATCCCCAGCCACCGGCTCATGCAGGCCGTCTTCAACATCGTCCAGAACGCTGGCGAGGCGATGGCCGCTCAAACAAAGGGCTTTGTCCGCATGTGGGATGAGGAGGCGCCAGCTCGGAACGGTAATCTCATGATCCGGCTGCTGATCTCCGACAATGGCCCCGGAATGTCGGGTGAGGTACTGGCTCGTTGCTTTGAGCCGTACTTCTCGACCAAGGGCCGCGCGATCTCGACAGGAATGGGCTTGGGCATGGTGCGCGGAGTGGTCGAATCCGCAGGCGGGAACGTCGCGGTCAGCTCCTCGCTGGGCGAGGGGACGACGTTCTCGCTATTAATCCCCGCGTCAAAGGTTGCTCTCGTTCAAAGGAATGAGCACCTTAACGATGCGGTCCCGCGCTATAAATCAGCCTTCATGGCCCTCGTTTCTATCGCGGAGCCGAAAGTCGCGTCCATGTGCTCTACGTTCCTGCAAGGGCTCGGAGTGGAGATCGTCGGTCTTGAATCTGCCAAGATTCACTCGGACGCTCTTTCACGCTCAACGTTTTCGCAAGCTCATCTTTGGATTGCGCAGGATCCGTCGAGGGCGCTGATCCAAAGGTTCTTGTCGCAGAGCCCCCACTGTCGCATTGTTGCGCTCTACAGCTCAATCGATCATGTCGCGCCGGAGCGTGAGATTGACGATGCTGGTCCTGGTTCATCTGAACGAGTGACATCCATTCCTCTCACCGCCATTCCCTCTTCGCTCCGGACCACTCTCACGGTGGCCGTTCAGGCGATCAAGGCTCCTCGCGACCATGGATGACCCATGAACCACACCGACACAGTTATCCGCGTTCTGATCGTCGACGACAACGCTCTGGCCGTTGAAGCGTTGCAACGTTGGATGAACTCTCTCCATGACATGGTGCTCGTCGGGTGGGCCAGCGATGTGGAATCCGCTTTATCTATAGCCGCGCGAGAGTCCCCTGACCTCGTATTCCTTGACCTTGACATTCCAGGGGTCGAGACATTGGTGTTGTTAGCTCGATTGAGATCGGAACCGCTGTCGCTTCGCGTGGTGATGTTCAGCGGGCATATTTCGACCTGTTCTATCGATCGATCTCTCGACGCTGGCGCTATCGGCTACATCAGCAAGGACGAGCCCACCGCGTTGATTGCTGCGCTGGCGAAGAGGGCGGCCAGAGGCGAGTTCGTCTTGAGCCCGCTTGTGCAAAAGTCGTATCTGGGCGGAGAGTGATCGGGCGCCGTTTTTCGGCAGAGCGACAACGCGAAAGTCCCACCGCGTTCTCATAGTACGAGACCGCGGTGGGACGCTATGTTTATCTTAGCTCATATCATCTACTGACGTGATCCGGGCCGATTGGACATAGCTGGTTTCCCCTGCTGACTGCCCGACGAGCGCTCCGATGAGTTGGTCTTATCTGACGACTGAGTGTTCATTGCGGGGTTACTCGCGCCTTTCACGCCTCCTTCGCTCATCTTGCGCATCCCCGAATCGTTGGAGTCATCCGCCTCACCGGAGTCGTCGCCGTCCCGCGCCTGAGCGCCGAGCGCGCCGTTCTTGAGCGCGCCCTGATTGGGGTCGATCTCGACCGAGTCACGTCCGGTGCCTTGACGTCCTGATCGATCCGAGCCGTCGTTCGGCCGCGAACCGTCCTGAGAGGACCGCTGGTTGTCGGCTTGCGATGACCGATTCGTGCCCGAATGGTCATCGGGACGCGAGGAATGGCCCGAGGCGGGTGCCGACGGGCTCGACGGCCAGGACTTCTCATTTTGAGTTCTCTGATCAACTTTGGGTCCGTTGTCCATGTTCTTGCTCCGTGTTGGAAAGTTTTGTGTCGGCACGATCAAACAAGATCGTTGCCCGAGAGAGAGGTGACGCAGACTGGAGAACTCCCCTGAAGGTGGCGTGAACATGGCTTCACTTCATGTTGCCCCGGAATGGCTGTCTTTCGGTCTGGCGTCACAAAATCTGAGACTCGAACACCGTGATCGGCAGGTCCGCTCTTTCTGGCTCGACGCTCGATCACGGATGGCCGACGACCACCAGATGCAGCACGATTGAATTGGCAGCACTTCCACAGGCCCTGCGTTCACCTGACCTGACCCAGATTCCGTTGACACGGCCCGATATCGGGCGGAACTTCTTCGCCGCCGCTTGGCGGTGGCCTCTACAGTCTCAAACGACATCGCCGCGGGACTTCCGCGCCGAACGACTAGCAGTCGGGTCGATTTGTGCGTATCAAAGATTGCCCGTTTGCTTGCCGAAAGCAGCCCGAAGTAAGGGCTTGGCAGAGAAATCAAGATCATCCTGATTCTGAAATTCGAGAGTGCCCATGAAAGAGCATGTCGTTACGCAGGGCGAGCACCTTGCCCGCGTCACTCACCGAGCTGGCTTCGAAGTCTCGCGAACCGTTTGGGAGGCCGGTGAGAACAGCACACTCCGAAAGCTGCGCGACAACCCCAACGTGCTCCTCCCCGGCGACGTTCTCGTCATCCCGCCGCGTGAAGCACGCCACGAGGCGTGCGCGACCGAGAAACGCCATCGTTTCGTGAGGAAGAGCGAGAAGCTCCTGCTCCGGGTCGCGCTGCACGGGCTGAAGAACAAGCCACTCGCGGGGCACGCGTGCACGGTCTCGGTCGATACTCAGAGCACTCCCAACGAGCTGCTTACCGACACCAAGGGGTTCTTTGAAGTAAGGCTCCGCCCCAATTCCGAACTCGGAAGCCTGATCGATCACGGAGCGCCGGGCACCGGTTCGCCGGGCTCAACGGGGATTCGATTCGAGCGTCAAATCGAGTTTCGGATCGGGCACCTCGACCCCGTTACTGAGGTTTCTGGCCAGATCGCCCGGCTCAACAACCTAGGATACGACGCTGGGGAACTGCCCGATCACGACCTCACTCCCAAGGAGAAATCAGACCTGCAGAGCTCTATCCAGTTCCGCTCGGCGGCCGAAGAGTTTCAGTGCGACCACGGGCTCGCGGTCGACGGCAAGTGCGGCTCGAACACTCAGAAATCGCTGCGCGACGCGCACGGAAGCTGACCAACACTCTTGCTTAAAGCGACCCGCGTTCGAGGACAGGGTTTTCGGACGGCTTTCTCGAACTGGACCAGCCACGATGTCTACTCAACCTGGTTCGTTGCACGCCATCTCAGAAGGCGGGATCGCGGGAGAGCACTTCGTAACGCCCGCCCCGCCAGCGCTCATTGCGCCGACGATCTCTGGCAAAGAGCACAACACCATCAAGCTGGCCGTGATCCCCTTCGCGTGCTGGCGAGCCGAGGACGTGCGTTTCGAGTTTGACTCGTCCTTCCTCAGGCCTGAAATCTCGTTGGAGCTGACGGCGCTCAAGTCGCTCATCGAGTCTCACACGGTGGTCGGCTCAGGAATCGAGGCGGGTGGCGGCGTGTCCCGGCCGCCGGGGCTGAGCGTCTTCGGGCACGCCGACCCTACTGGAGACGACGAGTACAACAAGATCCTCAGCGGCCGTCGCGCTCAGGCGGTCTACGCGGCCCTAATACGCGACGTGGAACTCTGGGCGGACCTTTTCGATCACCCGCACGGACGAGACAACTGGGATCCGAAAGCAACCAAGATCATGCAGGCCGCGCTGGGCCGCGACCCGAACGCGACCGTAAACGCCGGGGCGAGGCGGTCGCTCTTCCGCGAGTACATGGACCTGATCTGCACCGAGCGAGACGAAGCTGGTGACCTTGTGGCGGACGCGAGCGGCGTTCCGAAAACGCTCCTTCTCAAGCGCGAGGATTTTCTGGCTCGCGGGGCCGATCCCAAGGGCAAGGGTGATTTCCAAGGCTGCGGCGAGTTCAACCCCAGCCTGATCTTTTCGCGCACAGAGAAAGAAGGCTTCGCTCCCGCAGACCAGAAAACCGCGCGCGACGAGGCCAACGCGCCTAACCGTCGCGTCGTGATCTACCTTTTCCGCCCGGGGATCTCAATCTCGCCCCAGGACTGGCCCTGCCCACGCGCGAAAGAAGGAACCGGTGCCTGCCGCAAGCGGTTCTGGTCTGACGCGGCGAGCCGGCTGGCCAACTCATCAGAACGCCGCGAGTTCGCGATCTCTCAGGACACGTTCGCGTGCCGTTTTTATCATCGGCTCTCTGACCACTCTCCCTGCGAGGGCAACAAGCCGACGCGAATCGGGCGACTGTTCATGCAGGTCTTCGACGGCGACGGGCGGGTGCTGCTCGCCAAACGCAAGTATAAAATCCGCCGCGTCACCAGCGACCGCGTGCTCTTCTCCGGCGTGCTCAACGACGAGGCCACGCTGCTGCACGACTTCGTTCCCGACGGCGACTACTTGCTGAAAGTCGACCGGTGCGAGGAAGAATCGCCCATGATCGTGCAAGAACCGACCGACAACGTGCCAACCGTGCGGTACCTCGAAACCAGTGCACTCACCGTGTTCGTACGGACCACCGACGGGCAACCGATCGAGGATGCAACGGTCGCGGTCAAAGGTTTGGGATCGTTGAAAACCGACGCCGACGGCGTCGCCGCGTTCGGGCTTGTCAACCCGGGCGATTTCGAGTTCACAGCCACCAAAGCCGACCATGTGCCCGTGACCGCCTCAACTGAGCGATCGGCGCTCCGCGACCTCGTGTCGCTCGCCGACAGCGCCAACGGCAAGGTGAAAGTCGGCCTGACCAAAGCCAAACCGACCGCCCAGCTCAACGCCAAAGCGCCGCCCGCCGTAACGCTCAAAGAGATCCGAGGCACGCTTCCGGCAACCAAGAGCCTTCAGAATCCGCCGCCTCGCATTATTCTCCCGGACAATGTTCTCAAGCCCAGCGCGTCCAACAGCTCCGATCCCATCGACCATGTCGTGCTCGTCAGGCACAAGGCCGACGTCACCCTTGAAGCCATCACCGATCCACCGGGGCAAACCGTGACGTGGGAACTTGTGCAAAACAACAGCACCGCAGCCAAGCCGCGATTCCTTCCCGATCAATCCGGTACGAAGCTCGGGATCACACTGAACACCCCGGGTTCCTTCTCGGCCGTGGCAACCACCAAGACCGGCTCCACGCTGCGCTGGAACTTCGTGATCGTGAGTGTCGAAGTGAAAGATGAGACCGCGAAGGTGACAACCCGCAACCTCTTCGCGGACGCCGCCAAGCAGCTCGCGGCCAAGCCGAACTCTCAGTTCAACGTCCCCCCGACGCACGTCGGCGCGATGTGCGGCGAATTCATTTTCGGGCAGCACGCATGGGACTCGGAACTGGAAATCAAGCTCGTCGGCGGCGGTCCGAAGAGCGACGTCGGCGTCGATCGTGTCACGCCGCGGTACCTCCAGAACTCCGAAACCTCCTTCATCGTCGGCGAGTACCCGCTAGGTGCCCTAGGTCAGAACGCCGCCAACCTGTCGAAACGACGGATACTCGACGCCGCGGGCTTTGCTGGGTCGGAGCCAGGTCCGATCGTCGGATCCGCCGCAATCTCCCCGCAGCAGAATGCTCCGATCTGGCCCGTGTGCAACGTACCCGGGATGATGCAGGTGACATTCCCAAACCCGGCCGACAAGACCACCATCCGCATGAAGATGGGCGATAGTCCCGGCAGCGGCGGGTTCGAGGCTCACCTGACATACCCCGACGGCAAATCGCGCGACATCCAGAAAATCTCAGGGTTCATGCAGTTCGCCGCGACCGTCGCGTCATGGAGCACCGACGCTCCCAACTCCGTCGCGATCCACGCCGCCCATGAGTGGCTCGTCGACTACGCCGGGATTGTGAAGTTTCCCAACGGCTCGAACAACCGCGCCGAATATGCACCGAGCGGAGCGGCCGTGAAAAACGTCACGCCATGGCACCGCTTAGATCCGGCAAACGGAGGAGCGGGCGCGACCGAGGCGGTCATGGAGATCTTCGGCCCGCTTCTCACCTCAATCTCGAATCAGCCGCAGGTGAACAAGTTCTAACTCGCGACCCCGGAGCCATCCGTGCCCGACCATATTCGTGTGAAACTCACGCCGACCACAGTACACCTGACCCCAAGCGCCACCGGCACCTTCACCTCCGCGGTCAAGCCGGGCAAAGGCTCGTTCCCCGTGGTGGTTGCTGTCGAAGTCTCGCTCGAAGAACGAGGCGCGGGAGCCATGCCAGCCGCACTGCTGGCCAACACACCCCCGCGCGCACGCCTGGAAATCCTCGTCCGTCAACGCGTCAACAACCCCGCGGCACCCTACACGCTCTGCGGCACGTTCAACGGAACCATGTCGCTCCTCGGCGCCGCGAGAACTCCAACCTTCATCGCCAAGCGCCCCGGAACAGCCGTCGGACAAGCGTTCGTGACCGATTTCACGCCCAACACCGCCCCGGGCGCTCCGGACATCATGACGAGATCGGACTGGTCGATCCGACTGAACGTTGACGGAACAACGCTACAGATCGCCAACGGTGACCCCCTGGTACTCCGCATTCCTTGGATCTTCGATCCGACCAACGCCTTCCTTCAACTCAACGCTCGTTTGTCGATCAACAGCACCATCGAAACAGACGTCAACAGCGCCGCGGCCAACCCGCCCATCGAGATCCCGCTCCAGCACGACAAAGTCCCCGATGAAGCGGTCGCCAACAAGGTCGCCGAGCACCCTCTGCTGTCTTTCTTCGGTGTACACACGCTCTCCACGATGTCCCGCGAGAGAACATTGCCGGCAGGGCTCTCTTCGGCGGGGCTCACGGTGAACGTCTTCGTTGACGACACTGTGCTGGCCCTCGTGCCCGCCGCCAACACGGGACAACTTCGCACGCACGTCATCACGGTGCTGCAGGCCGCCGGGTTCACAACCGTCAACGTCGAGCTCGCTGCCGCCGCGCCCCCTACCCCCCCCGGCCAGACTCCTCCGCAAACCGTTCGTACGCGATTCGCCGCCCTCTTCGTTCAAGCGCGAGTCGTGAAAAGCCTGAACCTCTGGTTTATGTCGAGAAACGTACCGGAAGCCAGACGCGTTGCGATCGCTACGAAAATGGAAGCCAACGGGGACCCCCCGGTCATTCTGGCGGGCGAGACCGTCCAGATCCCATTCTTTGACTTCTTCATCTGCGCTCAAAATATAGATCCACCAAAGGGGGAAGTTGGGCATAGCGAGATCATCGACAGAGTCGTCGGGGCGAACCCTCGCGCCACACCGCCGGTCGTTGCGACCAAGGCGATTCTCGCGCCCATCGTGATCACCGCCGGGTCCAACAGCCAGAGCGGGATGCGCAAGATGATCAGCACCCTGGGCGGTGAGCAGACCGCGCAGCTCGTCGCCAGCACGATCTGTCACGAGATCGGTCATACGCTCGGGCTCCGGCACGTCGTTAGCTTCCAAGAAGCCCTGCCGCACGTCTTCGCAGACGTGCAATGCCGCAGCGTGATGGGCGCCGCCGTGGCCCCGCCCGCGCCGCCGCCACCGACGGTCCCGCCAACACCCCCGGTGCCGTTCGAGTTCTTCTCCCCGGTACAGATGGTGACGATCAGGCAGAACTATCTCTAATTGACCTGACCCACTCTCCGTCGACAGACTTCTCACCAACTCTACAGGCCTCGAACGCTTCGGGGCTGAGGTAACCCAGGGCGGCATGGTGACGCTTTGGGTTGTAGAACATTTCGATGTACTCGAACACGCGGCGCGAGCTTGGGCCTTTGGTAGCAGCGAGGTTGATCAAGCTGAAGCTGAAACGACGCTCATGACAGCGGCCCGAGGTTGCGGTCTGCCGGACGGTGAAGCACGGCGCACCATCGCGTCGAGAATCAACTCAGAGATTGAACACCCACGACAACGTCTCGCGAGCGGTGCCGCTGCGACTCGCCGCGAACACGGCGCGGAGGGCGAACGGTCGGCGCGGTGAAGTCTTCCGAAGCGCTGACCGCGTTCACACCGATCTCGGCGCGAGATCTGATTCGTGAGTGTCCCGATCTGCGCCCGATCGTGACTGCCGATCTGTTGCGGCAAAGCGAAACCGTGAACATGCTGGTCGCGCCCACGGTCGGGAAATCCTGGCTCATCCACTCCTCGCGGCGTCGATGGTGGCAGGGTTGGACTGGCGCGAGAAGACGACTCGGTGCGGCCGTGTGCTGCTGATTGACGGTAAAGTTGATCAAGCGTGCGATCGCGGTGCGCAGCTTGGCGTGCTCGCGAGTTGGTTCGCCTGAGCGCCTGCGGTAGTGCTTCAGCGCGTGCGCGTTTTAGAGCGCTGCGAGCTGATGGAGCGTCAGCGACGTCGACGAGGTCGATTGCAAGAGTGCGGTCCAGCGGCTCTATCCATGCTGCTGAGTCGAGCCACTGCTCAGCGGTGCCGCGATGACTAGTCACGGGCTCGGTGTCGGGGCTATGGACCGTGTGAGTGCACGATCGTTGAGCGGAGATGTCGAAGCTACCAGACCGGGAGCACCGACCAAAGCGGGCGAAGGGACTCGAACCCTCGACATTCAGCTTGGGAAGCTGACGTTCTACCACTGAACTACGCCCGCGAACTGTGCCAAGTATACCACTCTCGCTGGCGGCGGAAGAGATCATCGCGGTGGAGGCAGGGCAAACGCATTCTGGAGATCCGCGCCATTTTCAAGCGTTCTGGCTGTCGTTCTAGAGAAGACCGCGGAGGCGTGTCCGCGGATTTGGGAGAATGCGACTGCCCAAGTCGATGAGGCTCCCAGTGCGCCTCTCAGACGAAGAAGTCAGGCGACAAAGGCCTGCCACCGAGCTTGGTTCTCCTCGTTTCCCGCGCCTTCAATCACCTAGCGCCTCGAACCGATCCGGCTCGGGCACTCGCTTCTTCAGCCCGAACCAGATGAGGCAGAACGTCGGCCACACCAGCACCAGAAGCGTGAAGAACGCCGCCGTTGCGACCACAATCGGTACCGACATGAACTTCGCCTGCGGCAGGTCGCCGTGAGTCTTGAGCCAATCAATGTGCGCGGGAAACTTGATGAGCGCAAACACCAGAGTGCCCACGATCGCCAGTAAGACCGAGGCGACCCCATACGCCAGATGCAGAACCCGCGAGATCGGTTTGCGGCCCAGCAGCGTTATGCCAGCCGTGAGGAGCAAAATGGCGAGCGGAAGCCGGAGACCGATCAGCACATGGTCGGCCGGGCCCTGCTGCTGAACCGGGGACTGATTCTGAATTTGGTCCTGCATCTGCTGCTGAATCTCGGCTCGCTTTTCGGGCGGCGCAAGATTAACCGCCGCGCTTAGGATCCATCCCTGACCCAGCCCGCAAGTGTTGCAAAGCAGCCCAAAGCACGCCCACACGATGCTGATGATGCCGACGCGTTTGGGCCAGACCGACACCGGCGGAAGGTCAGAATCGAAATCAGGGGATCTTGGGTCTGGTGCATTCATGCGTGGATTCTCTCAACTCTTGGTCGGCTTTTCAACCCGCGAGTTTCAGACCGGTTGCTGGTCATTGAGAGCGCTCGCAATCATGCCGGTACTATCTCCCGCTGTGCCCAAGCCAGATCGCCCGCACATCCCCGTTCTGCTCCGTGAGCTTCTTGAGATCATTAACCCGCAGCCCGGCCAGGTGATCGTGGACTGCACGCTCGGCCTGGGCGGGCACTCGGCGGCCATTCTCCAGCGGATCAAACCCGACGGCCAGCTGATCGCGCTCGACCTCGATCCCGCCAACATGGCGGAGGCCAGGATCGTTCTTCAGCGCGTGAAAGGTCGGGAGGGAACCGTTTCGTTCGAGCTCCATCATGCCAACTTTGCAGAACTTCAAATCGTTCTCAAGCACGCTGGCGTCGACCGCGTCGACGCGCTGCTGGCCGATGTCGGCGTCGCCAGCACCCAGATCGACGACCCTGACCGAGGCTTTTCGTACCGCAGGCCGGGGCCACTGGACATGCGGATGAACCGCGACCATGGCCAGCCGGCATCGACATTCGTGAATGAACTGAGCGAACGCGAACTCGCGGCCGCGCTCTGGGAACTCGGCGACGAATCCGATGCGCCCAAGATCGCCAGGCTCATCGTCGAGCGCCGCGCACGCTCGCCCATCGCCACCACGCAAGAGCTGATGGGCATCGTGTGCGAGGCACGCGATTTTACGGTCGAGCGCGGCGAGCGTGCCAAGCTGCACCCGGCCGCTCGGACCTTCCAGGCTCTGCGAATCCTCGTCAATCAAGAACTCGACAACCTCGATCGTCTCTTGGAGGCCCTGCCAACGGTCCTGAAGCCTGGTGGTGTCGCGGCCATCATCAGCTTCCACAGCGGCGAGGACCGCCGCGTCAAGCATTGCTTCCGCGATGGATTCCGCGCGGGCACCTTTTCAGCCGAGAACAGAGACCCGATCATCGCCGACGACGATGAGCAGAGAAAGAACCCTCGGTCGCGCTCGGCCAAGCTGAGATGGGCACGTCTGGCGAACCGCTCCGAGGCCGATCTCGCCTCGACTCAACCGCCGTGAACCTCATCTTGTATTGGTCATCCTCAGCTCGAAATGGTGGCTGCGCCTCGAATCGACGCGAGTCAGGTCAGTCGTCAATCTCGATCCCCTCGTGGCACAACTCGATGGATTCAATCGCAACCTCGTTCCCCTTCCCGTTGAGCACCGGGCCTTCCCACTTGCAAGGCCAAGCTCTCAGAATCTTCCAACGCATCACGGGCGAGCGAGTCTCGTCGAGCAGGACGATGCTGACGTTCGAGCGGGTGGGTTGGCCACGCGAAACGCTTTGGATCCAGTGAAAGAGCGCGGTGTCGCCGATGATCCCGCGCTTCAGGGTGATATTGCTAAATCGGGTCAGCCCGGGCATCTTCCGAACCGCGCCCGCGTCGCCGCCGTTGCGGTACTCGATGACGTCGATCGACATGCCCAGACCCAGCACCTCGCTGAACCCGCCTCGTGCAGACTTTCCGTCGGGACTGATGGCATCGATGACGACCTCGAAGTTCATCTGGCCGTAGGGATCGGTTCGGGCGGTTGGTGGCATGAGCGTGCTCCTCGGGTTCGCGGCCGAGAGAGGCTCGGCGGCGCTCGGCGCGGTGTTCTGCTTCTTTGATTTCTGTTTCTTGGCCACGGCCTCATGATACCGAGTTCCGAGCGAGGGTGTGGTGTTCGCCCTGCTCGCGACGAGGCGTACTGTGACGGCGAGACGCGCTGCAAGGCTGCCCCGAGATAGGCCCGAGATAGGCCCGAGATTGCCCCGAGACAGCGTGGAGGCCGCCGATGTTCGCCAGTGATCTTCGCGCCATCCCGGGTTTCACGGACCCGTTCAGCAGCGTGTCGCACCTCATCGGCGCCGCGGCGTTCGCGGTGATGGGCGTGGCGCTCGTGCGGCGGGCGCTCGCACGCGACCGCCCGCGACCGGGAGCGCCCCGACTGTCTCGATGTTCGCACGTGTGGCCTCGCTCTTGGTATTCTCGATCTCGGCAGTTGTGCTGCTCGGCACCAGCGGGACGTTCCATCTGCTTAGCCACACGGGCTCGGCACGCGCAGTGATGCAACGGCTCGACCACGCCGCGATCTTCGTGCTGATCGCCGGGACGTACACGCCTATACACGCCATCATGTTCCGAGGCGTCTGGCGTTGGGGCATGCTGGCGTTTATCTGGACGTTCGCAGCTTTAGGAGTAGTGCTGAAGTCCATCTTCTTCGAAGCGACGCCGCCAACCTTCGGCATCGTTCTTTACGTCGCCATGGGGTGGGTCGGGCTGCTCTCCATGATCGCGCTCTCCCGGCGCTATGGCGTGCGCATGATCTGGGCCCTGCTTGCGGGCGGCATGGCGTACACCGTCGGCGCGGTGATCGAGGGCGTCGAGCCGCGCCCGCTGCTGGCCAGCGTGATCCGCGCGCACGAGATCTTCCATCTCGCCGTGCTGATCGGGCTTTCGCTCCACTGGTGGTTCATCTGGTCCATCAGCGACATGACAATCCGCATCTCTCGGCGTGCGCACGAAACCGCGAGCGCACCTCCTCGCGTTGACGCCTCACGCGATGAAGAAATGCGCCGGGCCTATGAACCGTCGCAGAAAATCACAAACGCCGAGTCGTGCTGACCGACCGTGCGCCAGCTCGCCCTACTTCGCGGAGACTTTCGACAGAGCCCAGTCCGCGACCGCGCCGTATTGCGGGATGGGCAGCAGCTCCACCTCGACCCGGTAGAGTCCGTCGGCCTCGTACTCGCAATCAACCACGCGCGAGAACAGGGGCACCGGGCGGTCGTCGATCCGGTGTACCGCCAGCAGCAAAAGCCGGTTGGGATAGCACATACGGCGCGAGACCATGACGATCGCGGAGCGACTCAGCTCGCGCGTCCGGGCTGGCCAAGGCAGACCGGGCCTCTGGCGGTCGTCCATCTCGCTGACTTCAATATCCGCCTCGAACCGATGCCCACGCGGCTTGGTTTTCACCGCCGGTTTCTGGGCCGGGTCCACCTCGGTCTCGGAGAAGTACGACGGACCCGACGGCGGCGGCGGTACGCTCGAATGTGATCTGGTGCTGGTACGTCCCATCGCTCTCCCCGAAGTTACGAGGCCCCGTTAACCCGTAACGATCGCCTCGATTGCCAATGCCCGGAGGTCGATCGGCGTTCTAGGCAACACGCTCCGCCCCGGCCGTCTTTGCCCGCGAGCGCTGCCGCCGCGCCCGCGTCACAAGAGCCAAGGTTCGCCATGGATTGCCTCTATCGGACCAGCGGTGGTTCTCTGCGCGTACGATCGGACGTGAGTGAAATTGCCCTCGCGATGACCACGCATACCACACGCCACCTGAGGCGCAGCCTGATGGGCGTGGCTCATCAATCACGCCCCCCTGACCGCGTCGTGGTCTCGTGCGATAACCATCTCCCCGAGATCGAATCGCTCCTTCGCGAATGCTCGGCCGAGTTCAAGATTCCGATCACGCAGGTCCGGCGCGAGCATCAGAACGAGTGCCGGCTCAGCCAGGTCCGCAACAACGCGGTCCGTGCGCTCAAGCTCCTTGGTGCCGCCAGCAATTCGCGCGTGGTCTACCTCGACGGCGACTGCTGCCCCGCGAGAGACGCCGTCGCAACGCACGAACGCGCGGGCGCGAGGGCGGAGCTCGTCATCGGGTTTCGGATCGAGCTGACACCCGAGCAGACCGATGACTTTGATGAGCCAGCCGTGCAACGTGGTGACGCTCCGGCGGAGATTACCGCGGATCAACGGCGGCAGCTCTCGGCCCGTGACACACGCTACCGCCAGCAGTTGTTTCTCAGGAAGATCGGGCTCAGCAAGCCGCACAAGCCCAAGCTACTCGGCGCGAATTTTTCAGTGACGTTGCCGATGCTCGATCGCATCAACGGGTTCGACGAAGAATTTATTGGTTACGGCGCGGAGGACGACGACGCGGCGCGGCGCATCTATCTCGGGGGCGGGCGTGCGGCGATCGCGGTGCGCGACGCGGTGGTGTTCCATCAGTGGCACCCGACGCGGGCGGCCGCGTCGTGGGATCAGGCACCGGGCGTTGCTCGGTTCAGAATGAACCTTCCTTTCCGCTGCGCGCACGGCATCGTGAACGAGATCGCGCAGCCAAGCCCAGAGGTTGTGGTTTTCGATAATGGACGAGAGATCGAGCGGTTTGCGATCGGCACGAACGCGAACGGAGCCTGCGAGCGGCGCATAATGCGCCCGGAACTTCGCGAAGCCTGAGGTCGGGTTTCCTCATGTGCGTGAATCTGGGCAGAACTCTCGAACAATCAGCGCCCCGCGTGCTGCGGCTCGCCGACGGCTCCCGCGAACCAGCGCTGCATGTCGGCCTCGAACGTGGAGGTCGCGGGGTTGGGGGCCGTGCCGTACTTGTGGCGGATGGCCGCAGCGCACAGGCCCATGAAGAGCGGCTGGGGACGCAGCGGTCGGCTGGTGAGTTCGGGGTGGAACTGAGCCCCGACGAAGAACGGGTGCGTGACGGGCGTCGCGGCTTCGAGCGCGGTCGCCGATGCTGAAGCGCCCGGGCGGCGGAGTTCGAGCACTTGCATGATCGGGCGGGTGGGGTGTCGGCCCGAGAAGACCATCCCGGCCGCTTCCAGACGCTCGACATAGGCCGGTTCGACCTCATAGCGGTGCCGGAAACGCTCACGGATGAGCTGACGCCCGCCGGAAAGGAAGTGAGCCAGCGTGCCGGGAAGGATCATCACGTCCTGCCCACCCAGCCGCATCGTGCCGCCTAGGCCTTCGACTTTCTTCTGCTCGGGCAGCTCGCCGATTACGGGGTGGACGGTGTCGGGGTTGAACTCGGTGCTCGAGGCTCGCTCGAGGCTCATCACGTTCCGCGCGAATTCGATGACCGCGACCTGGAACCCGAGGCAGATCCCGAGGTACGGAAGCTGGTTCTCGCGGCAGTATCGCACGCAGGAGATTTTGCCCTCGACGCCGCGAGTGCCGAACCCGCCGGGCACAATCACCGCGTCGAGGTCGGCCAGCGTTTCGGCGACGTTCGCGTCAGTGATGTCGGTGCTCTCGATCCAGCGAAGATCGATTCGGCAGTTGAGATGGGCCGAACAGTGCTCGGTGGCTTTCTCGATCGAGGCGTAGGCGTCGCGGAGGTGAGCGTACTTGCCCGAGAGACCGACGGTGACGTGGCGTTGCTTGGGGACGGTGAGCTTGCGAACGAAGTTGGTCCAGCGTTCGCGGGCTTTGTCCTCGAGCGAGACGTCGCCGCGGTCGTGGAGGTTGAGCAGCGACATGATCTCGCGGTCCAGACCTTCTTGTCGCATCTCGTCGGGGATGGTGTAGATGCTGTCGCGGTCGTGCATCGAGAAGACGCGACGCGGCGGGACGTTGGAGAACATCGCGATCTTCTGCAGCACCTTCGGGCTGCAAGGGCTCGAGGCCCGGCACGCGATGATGTGAGGCTGGACGCCAGCTTCCATCAGCCGCTTGATGCCAAGCTGCGCGGCCTTGGATTTCTGCTCGCCCAGCGACGGCGGCTCGATGATGTAGGTCAGCGCCACAAAGCAACACGAGCCGGGGCCTTCTTCGAACGCCAGCTCGCGCATCGCTTCGATGTAAAAGCCGTTCTCGTAGTCGCCAACCGTTCCGCCGACCTCGACGAAGACGACGTCGGCGGGCTTGGTGCCGTCGCCGCGCACCGCTAGCTCGCGAAGCTTGCGCTTTACCTCGCCGGTCACGTGCGGGATCATCTGCACATCGCGGCCCAAGTACGCGCCCTGCCGCTCGCTCTCAAGAATCTCGCTGAAGATCTGGCCCGAGGTCGTGAAGTTGCGTTTGGAAAGGTTCTGGTCTAGAAGGCGCTCGTACGTGCCCAGGTCCATGTCGCATTCGGTGCCGTCTTCGAGCACGAAGACCTCGCCGTGGCGATAGGGGTTGAGCGTGCCCGAGTCGATGTTGAGATAGCCCTCCATCTTGATGGGGGCGACGACCAGGCCTTTTTCCTTCAGCAGCTTGGCGAGGCTTGACGCGAAGATTCCCTTACCCAGCCCAGACATGACAGTGCCCAGCACGATGACGTACTTATGGTGCCCGCGTTGGTAACCGGGCGGGATCGGTGAGTAATACTCAGAGTCGGTGCTGGCCCCGCTGCCCGACTCGGCCGCGGCGACGAGAGCGCCGGGCCTGCTGCCGCCGTTCTTACCAGGGGCGTTCGTTGGCGGGATAGGTGTGAAGGACCCGCGCGAGGAATTGACGATCTCACCGCCGAGCCTGCCCCCGATCCCGGCCGGGCCGCCGTCGATGATTTTGCGGTTAAGTTCGTCGGGGTGATTTGGCTGGAGAGGCATGAGATAGCGTATGACCCACGAGCGCGATTTTCTTCAACAACCGTTGACCGAGAACGCACGACCTCTTTGATTTCTCGTGCGCGCCTTGGCGAAGTTTGACTCCGGCTCAGTCGGATCACGGCCGAACTTCCGGCACACCACGACCGCGACGCCGGTATACGCTGCGTGGTCTCGGTCCTCGACAGGCGTGCGGCCTCGCGGAGCCGAACCGATCGGAGCCTTGCGCATGCGGATGAATCCTCTCAATGTTTGGTGGGCCCGGGTTCTGTGGTCCCCCGCTCTGGCGGCAATTCCCGGGGTGCTGGTGCTGGCGGTGATGTTCGCCATCGCCAGCCGGGCACGAGCTTCGTTTCAGGAAGCCGCACCGACAGCAACTCAGCCAGCCGCAGAACAACCGCCGCCGAAAACGGTTTCATCCGAGGAAGAGAAAGTTTCGGCCGCGGCCGTCGTCGCGGACCCTGACCCGCGGTTCGACGCGGAGACCGGGCGGAATCGAGCTCACTATCCGATCTCGCCGCAGTTCGACTTCAAGCACATGAAGCTGGTCATAGAGCTGCCGAACATCGAGGTCGCGATGTTCTCGGCCGTGGAGACGCTGACGGTCGAGCCGATCGGGGTCGCACGAGCGACGCTGCGGCTTGACGCGGGGCCCGGGATCGACGTTGAATCGGTACGTGTCAAAGGCCGGACGGTGCGGACGCGGCGTGACGCGGGGACGCTGTGGATCGACTTTGCAACGCCGATGAAGCCCGGCGAGAGCGCGGACGTGGTGATCCGTTATGTTTGCGATTTCAAAGCGAACAAGGGCGTCGGTCTGACGTGGTCCAAGGCCAAGCCCGACGGCGCGGGACCGACGCAGCAGAACGTGCAGCTCCACAGCCAAGGCCAGGCCGAGGAGAACCGTGGATGGTTCTTGATGCACGATTCGCCGAACGAAAAACTGACGACCGAGCTGGTGGTGACTCTTGAAGAGAGCTTCGAGGTTTGTTCCAACGGGTACCTGGTCGCCAAGAGGCCAGCCGAGTCGGATCGCTCGCGCGGGCCGGTGTGCATGGTCGAGGGCAAACCGGTAGTGCCCAAGCCCGGCGTCGGGATGACGACGCACCACTGGCTCCAGGACAAGCCTCACGCTTCATACCTTGTCACGCTGGTGGTCGGCAAGCTGGGGATCGTGGACATCAACCCAAAGGAGACATGGAGTTCGTCGGCGATCGCCGCGAAGACCGGCTCGGTTCGGCCGGGGCTGCCGATGCACGTGTGGACGCCGATGGGAACGGAAGAAGCGGTGAAGTCGATCTTCGCAAACACGCCTTGGATGGTTTCGTTCTATGAAGCGCGGTTCGCCCAGCCGTACCCGTGGGACAAGTACGATCAGCTGATCTGCCGCGATTTCCGGTGGGGCGGCATGGAGAACACCTCGGCGACGACGCTGTACTCGCAGGCCAGCCGCGGGAAGCGCGGCGACCACGACGAGTTGGTGAGCCACGAGCTCGCTCACCAGTGGTTCGGCGATCTGGTGACGTGCAAATCATGGGAGCATCTGTGGCTGAACGAGGGCTGGGCGTCGATCGCGGAGGCGTTGTGGGCCGAGCAAGAAGCGAACCTGCGGGAGCTTTTGCCGCAGGTGAGCGCGCAGGACGGCAAGATTTCTGCGGATAGTTCCGGTAGGGACGAGCTGCCCTATTTCGTTGGCATCGCGCCGCCGACGGAGGCGGGCCGACGGGCGTACCAAAAGACAATCCTCAGATTCATGAGGAGCCAGCGCGGCCAGAACCGAGCGTACCTCCCGCAGTACCCCGCGATGGCGAGCAAGTTCTACACCGGCGCCGACGAGCCAATCGCCAAGGCCGACGACGTCTACGCCAAGGGAGCGCTGGTGCTGCACATGCTGCGCACGAACCTGGGCGACGACAACTTTTTCAAGGGCACGGCGCTGTACCTCGACCGCATGAAGTTCAAGTGCGCCGAGACAGATGATTTTCGCCACGCGCTCGAGGAGGTCTGCGGGCGCAGCTTGGAACGCTTCTTCGACCAGTGGGTCAAGCGTCCCGGGCTGCCGCGGCTGGAGGTCGATCTAGATGTTGCCCGGAACGATTCGACCAACGAAAACGAACTAACGATCACCGTCGAGCAATCGCAAAGGATCGACGGCCACAACCCGGCGTACGTCTTCACGCTGCCGGTGTTGCTCAAGTTTGAAGACGGCACCCACCGTTACGTGCGCATGGACATCGACCGCAAATCGGTGACCGCCAAGTTCACGGTGCCCAGCACGCCCAGCCAGGTGAGCATCGATCCGAACCTGACCGTGCTCGCGGGCACGACGGTGCGCAAGCCGCTGGCGATGTGGATCAACGAGATGCAGGCCGGCCCGACTCTGGCGGCGCAAGTGCGAGCGGCCGAGGCAATTCTTGAGAGCGACTCCGAAACGGCGCGCAACTCGATCCGTGAGATGGTGCTCGACGAGCGCACCGATGCGACACTGCGGACGTGCCTGATAGGCCTGACCGAAGCGCAGGACGCGCGCGTGCTGGCCGAGTCGAATCGATAGATCACCCCGACCCAAGCCCGCACGATCACCGCAGATTCACGGAACTTCCCGACTTAAGACGGCCTTGTTTGTCTTACCACCTGGAACACCACCATGAGCACCTCTCGAACTTCACACGCTCGCGCGAGCGTCCTCGGGCTCTCAATCTTGATCGCGACCGCCTGCGTTCCGACCTTCGCGCGTCAACCCGTTCACCAGAACGCAGCATTCGACGAGGCGACCGGCCGATCGCTCTTGAGTTACCCCGTTGACTCGGGGGTCGATATCACCAATATCAAGCTCGAGATCACGATCGCGGACATGAACGCGCCGAGGCTTGAGGCGACCGAAACGCTGGATTTCAAGCCGCTGGGTTGGCCCGCGGACGAGATCCGCCTCCGCTCCCAGGGGCTCAAGATCAACTCCGTTCGGTCGGTGGGGCGTGAAGTAGAATTTGCGGAGTCGGATCGATCGCTCACCATTTCGTTCCGGCCGCCGGTGCCCGTCGGCGTGTCGGCCACGGTCGTGATCTCGTACGTCGTGACCGACCCGACCGAACACCAGGCCTGGACAACCGAATCGCCAGCGCCCGCGACGCGCCCAGCCCTCCTGAATACTTCTCTCTTGGAAACCTGGTACCCGCGCACGCTGACCGATGACTGCTCGACGTCCGAGATAACGATCGACGTGCCGCTGGGCTATCTCGCGTGCGCACCAGGTCGGTTGGTGTCGCGAAGCAAAGCGACATCTCGCTCGGCGTCCGCCGGAGCTTCCAGCGCGAACGTCGGGCCTAGAGAAGTCTTCCGTTGGGCTCAGGACGCCCAAGCGGGCGGAGACCTCTGCGGGCGCCTCGACCTGGTCGTCGGCAAGTTTGACGTGGTAGACGTGGGAACTTCGAGCACGCCGGTGCCGGTCTACGCCCCGATCGGCCGCGGCCCCGACGCCCGGGCCGCGTTCGCGATCGCTTCGAAGATGACCGACGTGTTCAGCGCACGATTCAGCGCCGATTATCCCTGGGCAAAGTTTGCGCCCATCGTTGTTCGACGAGGACATCCTGGCGGAACGGACATCGCTTTCGAGAATACGCCTTCGATGGCGTTCTTCACCGAAGACACGCTCTCGCGCGCCAGCACGCCGCGCAACCGCGATCACGATATCGCCCGCGCGCTCGCGCAGCAGTGGTTCGGCGGCCTGCTCTCGGCTCGCTCCCCCGAACACGTCTGGCTCGAACAGGGCTTCTCGACGTATGCAATCTCGCTCTGGCTTGAAAGCACGAAGACGATCGGGGGCCAGGCCGACGCCGACGATTCGCTCGTTCGCGCATGGTTCGACAGCGCCACCGCGAGCTCGATCGTGCCGAGAAAAGATTTGCCCGATTCGCCGCTCACTCCGGCGCTGGTCAGCAAGGCCTATACGCCGAACTCGTCAAAGATGGAGCGATCGGCCGACCCCGGCACGAAGGGCGCGGCGATCCTGCACATGCTCCGCCAACGCCTCGGGGACGAGGTCTTTTTCAAAGGCCTCGCCGTGTACATCAACCGATTCGCGCATCGCAAGGCGGAGACTATCGACTTCCGGCACGCGATGGAAGAAGTCTCCGGCGAGAGCCTCGAACAGTTCTTTGATCAGTGGTGCTTCCGCCCAGGCGTGCCCGTGCTGGACATCAAGACCCAGTGGAAGGCGGACACCAGCGAGCTGATGATCGACGTGACGCAAACTCAGGAGATCAACGCTGACAACCCGGCGTTCGCGTTCGCACTGCCGATCGTGGTGCCAAACGGAACGCCGATGGGCCGGGTGGATTTGTTTGAAGTAAACTCGCGAACCGCTTCGATCAGCATCTCGCTCGAATCTGCGCCCGAGTTCGTCACCATCGACCCCGCGATGTCTGTGTTGAGCTTGATGACGATCGCGCAGCCCGAGTCGGCGTGGATCGCGCAGCTCGCGCGCGGCCAAACATGGAACGCGCGCGCTCAGGCGGTCCGATCGTTGAGCACGGTGAACTCGAGCGCCGCTCGCGCCGCACTGACCGAGACTCGCGACTCACCCTCGACTCCCGAATCTCTCAAGGCCGAGATCGGCCGCGCTCTTCGTCAGCACGGCGAAACTGAGACCGCAAAGTGAGACTTCGCAGCAGGCTCTACACCAATTTCATCAAAGATCGATCCGTGCTCGTGGGTACACTCGCCTCGTGATCTATCAAGACCTTCCCCGCAAAATCGGCTTCTGGGGTGCCTCGGCCGTCATGGTCGGGATCATCATCGGCAGCGGTATTTTCCGAACCCCCACCGCCATCGCCAAGCAGCTCGGCGATCCGTGGGTCATTCTCGCGCTCTGGGTAGTCGGCGGCGTGCTCAGCCTCTTCGGGGCGTTCACCTTCGCCGAACTCGCGACATCGCGCCCCTACACCGGGGGGATCTACATCTTCCTCCGCGACGGCTATGGTAAGTTCGGCCGATGCCTGGCGTTCGTCTTCGGATGGACGTACTTGCTTATCACTAAACCACTCGCGGCCGCCGGGATCGCGAAGATCTTCGGCGAGAACGTCAACATCCTCCTCGAACCGCTTTACGCCCGCATCGGCTCCACCCCCGACCCTCGCCTCGTCACCAGCGTCGTGCTCGCACTCATGACCTGGGTCAACGTCCGCGGCGTCACGCTCAGCACGAGCGTGGCGGGCGTGCTTACCACGATCAAACTCGCCGCCCTCTTCCTCATCATCGTCCTCACGCTCGCGCTGTCCAAGGGCACCGCGGCGAACTTCAACGCCGATCCCCCGCCCGTCTCGGTGCCGTTCTGGCTTGCGCTCGCGCCGGTCATGGCCGGGATCATGTGGACGTACGACGGCTGGAGCGACGTCGGCGCGCTCGCCGGTGAGATCAAAGACCCGCAGCGCACGCTGCCGCCGGCGTACATCGTCGGCACCGTGGTCATCACCGCCGTCTACGTCGCCATCAATGCGGCGTACATCTCGATGGTGCCGCTCGCCGAGATGCGCAGCACCGATTCGGTCGCGCCGCTGGTCGCGCAGCGGCTCGCCGGGCCAGCCGCCGCAACCCTCGTCACCCTCATGATCGTCATCGCCACCCTTGGCAGCACTCACGGGTCGATCATGACCGGCGCTCGCGTCAGCTACGCTCAGGCCAAAGACGGCCTGCTCTTTGGGTTCCTTGGCAAAATTCACCCGAAGTACCAGACCCCTCACGTCTCGCTCTGGTTCCAGCTCACGCTCTCCATCACCGCGTGCTGGCTCGGCAGCTTCGAGGACGTCGCCGGCGGGTTCGTGTTCACCATCTGGGTCTTTTACGGCCTGGGCGCGATCGCGCTCTTCAGGCTCCGCCGTTCCGAGCCCGATGCGCCCAGACCCTACAAATGCTTCGGCTACCCGATCGTGCCCGGTATCTTCGTCGCGTCCGCGATCGCGATGACGGTGCTCTCCATCGTGCAAGACGTTTCAGTGTGGCTCGGCGAGACGACACACCGCTGGCCCTTGCCTCTCACGCTAGTGTGGTCGTCGGTGCTGATCGGCGGCATCCCGATTTACTATCTCTGGCAGGCGCTCACCCGCAAGCCCGTCAACACCGAGACCCATTGAGACTCACCCAATGACCGCCCCGATCCAACTCACCCTCGCCCACTCGCCCGACCCCGACGACGCCTTTATGTGGTGGCCCATCACCGGCAAGATACTGCCCGGCGGCGACCACCTCCCCGGCGACCCCGGCCGACCCGCCATCGACTCCGGGCGATTCCAGTTCACCCCGGTCCCCGCCGATATCGAGGCCTTGAACCGCCTCGCCGTCGCGCGCCGCGGCACCGACGAGTACGACATCACCGCCCTCTCCGTCCGCACCTACGCCGACGTCAAAGACCGCTACGCCATCACCCGCTGCGGCGCGTCCTTCGGCGACGGCTTCGGCCCCAAGCTCGTCTGCAAGAACCAGTCGGCGATCGCCAGCATTGACCAACTCAAGCCGCAAACCGTCCGGATCGCTGTCCCCGGCACGAAAACCACAGCCTTCCTCATGCTCGGCATGATCCTCGGCCGCGACGCGGTGCTCGAAAACACTCAACCCAGCCCACGTTTCATCGAGATGCCCTTCGACCAGATCATCGGAGCCGTCGCACGCGGCGAAGTCGACGCCGGGCTCGTCATCCACGAGGGCCAGCTCACCTTTGGCGACGCGGGTCTGCGCTTGATCCTCGACGTCGGTCGCTGGTGGAAAGAGAAAACCGGACTGAAACTCCCTCTCGGCATCAACGCCATCCGCCGTGACCTCGACCAGCGCGTCGGCCCGGGCGCGGTCCAAGAGATCGCGGCGCTGTTGAAACGGTCCGTCGCCCACGCCATGGACCGCCGTCGCGAGTCCGTCGAGTACACCATGGCCTTCGCCCAAGCCAACGTCGCACGCGGCGGCGGGCTGCCACCGACTTTCGAACGCGTTGACGAGTACTGCCGCATGTACGTCAGCGCCGAGACGCTCGACATGGCCGAACCAGGCCGCGAAGCGATCCGACGCCTCATCACCGAGGGCAATGCAGCCGGGCTCTGCCCGGAGCCGGGGCGTGTTGATCTCGTGTGATGGTCCGAGTGTCTCGCGACACAGTGAAACGACATCTCGTCGGCCCGAACCGCACACCTTGCCGAGGTCGGTCGGGCGTCGGCCGAGCCGGGCGTTCGGCACACGGAACAAAGCTCGTTCGGGTTGAGAACCGGCAAAGACAGACTCGGCAAATACAGACAAGGCCCGGCATCCCCCGTCTCCGGGAAATGCCGAGCCTCTCGTTCGCGGGCGGAAAACTTTTCTGAAAGCGGGTGAAGGGATTCGAACCCTCGACTTTCACGTTGGCAACGTGACGCTCTACCACTGAGCTACACCCGCTTGGGCGACCTTGGCCAAGGGTGCGACCCCTCGCAAGGCAGGGGAGAACGTAGACGGGTCACGGGCCGGTGTCAATCAGGCCAGCAACCCGCTGGCGATGTTCGTGCCATTGAAGCAGCCCCGCGAGCGGTTATCTCGCCGGATTTCCCGAGCTTCCCAGTCTCGGACCCCGGGCTCGCGCGATCGCGTCGGCGACCACCGATTGCGTATAGGTGTCGAACTTCTGCGGCTCAGCCGATCCCGGGCCGTAGATCGCCAGCAGGGGAATGCCCACCCACTGCAGTTCCTTGAGCTTGTCGGCGCCTTCCGGGTTCTTGCCCGTGAGATCGACCCGCATCGCCACCACGCCCGGGCCGTTGAGAAGCTTCACGATCTCTGGCTTGTGCAGCACCGTAGCTTCGAGGACTTTGCAATTCAGGCACCACTCGGCCGTGAAATCTAGCACGACCACCTTATCCGCATCGATCGCGGCTTTGAACGTCGCGGGCGTGTACGCAAGCCAAGAGATCGGCCCGCGATCGGTGATCGAGCGTGCCGCAGCCCCCGTGGCCAAGGTTGCGACCACCGCGACCACAGCCCACCCGACACGCCAGCTCGGCTTCTTGGTGAGCTGCCACGCACGGAACAACAGCCAGCCCATCGCGCACGCCACGATGAACGCGACCAGCCACCAGTGAAACCGGATCGGCGGCGCGGTCGCGGCCCGGATCAGCGGGTCGAGCCCGGTGCCCAGGAAAAACACCGCAACCGCGAGCATCAGCAGACCCATGACCTGTTTGACCAGCTCGCTGGCCGGGCCGGTGCGAGGGATCTTGTCCACCAGCTTGGGGAAGGCGGACAGGACCGCATAAGGGAGCGCCATGCCCACGCCGATCGCGGCGAAAACGAACATCGTGATCGACGGGCGTTGCGTCGCGGCCCAGGCCGAGGCGCTGGCCATGAACGGCGCGGTGCAGGGCGTCGAAAGCACGGCCGTCAGGACGCCGAACATGAACGAACCGGCTGGCGATTCGCGCTTGGGATCGACCGCGTACACCGCCTGCGGCAGACTGATCGTGAACCAGCCGATCATGCCCACGGCCATCACCAGTATGAATACACCGATCGCCAACGCGAAGAAGGGCGTCTGGAAGAGCTGATTAATGGCCTTGAACGACGCGACCGAAGCGATCGCCACGCCGATCGCCAGCCAGAACGCAACCGTCCCGGCGCACATAATCAGCCCCAGCGTCAGCATCCGCCGCGGGTTCCCGGCCACGGCGCTCAGGCCCATAATCTTGATGGGAATCACCGGCAGCACGCACGGGGTGAGGTTGAGCACGAACCCGCCAAGCATGGCCAGAAGCACCATCACGATCAGGCCGACGGGGCCCGACGGATCGATGGTGAAGCTCCAGTTGAAGACCTGAAACTTCACCGGGGCCGCGGTGGCGACGGCCGGGCCGGAGGCGTTCGCGGTGCCTGATCCGGCACGGACCGCGGCGAACGCGGTCATGTCGAGATTCGCGAAGATCGAAGGGTCGGCGGGCTGGGCGGCCGCAGCTGGCGCGAGTGTGCCCGGAGCGGTGATCTCGACCTCAATGACGAACTTCTCTTCCTGAAGCAGGTTGCACGTGCGGTCGTTGCACGCCTGGTACGAAACATCGAACGAGAGCGTTCGTTTGCCCAGAGTCGCGGCAGCATCCACGACGAACGGCACATAGGCGATCGCCTTGTCCGCAAAGACGCCGTATTTCGAGGGCCTTCCCGTCCCCGCGAGATCCGCAAGAATCTCGTAGACTGCGGGCCACTGGATCGCGCCAGATTTCAGGTTGCCGGGCGTTGTGAACGTGATCACGGTGGGGATGGGCGTGAAATCCCACCCCCTGGGAACCACCGGCGCGTTGGTGTGAACGTGCCATCCAGCGGCGTGATCGAAGATGACCGCTACCGCGAACTGGTCGCCGGGAGTGACCACGGATTTCGACGCGACAACGCCGACCGTGACGGTCCTCGGCTGGGCGCTCGCTGGCGACACCCAGGCCAAAAGCGTGAGAATCCCAACGAGGAGCGTAAGAACGCGCGAGCCCGCACACGTAATCCGCGGCGGCCTGACAGAACGCGAAGCCTCAGAAAAAGGCCCCACGGACAAACCCTCGCCGCCGATCGAAACTAACCCTTGAAGAGCCCGGTAACTCGTGCTGTGCATCATGCATCCTATTGATGTCGGACGTTGAAGTGTCGTTACAAACCAGCTTCAAGATGACGGCCCGCCGGGTCCGATACTTGCCAAGCCCCCGGCCTCGCTCTCGCGCGGTGGTCGCGGGCGTGCGGAGAGACCTCGATCCATGGCCGACGTGCTTGACCAAAGTGAAGTTGACGCGCTGTTGGCGGGCGTCGATAACGGCGCGATCCCCGAGGAGAAGCGCGAGGCAGAGATCTTCAGCCGGGATCGAGCCGACAAGACAAATCTCGAGATCAAAGAGTACGACTTCAAGCGCCCCGAGCGTGTTTCCAAGGACCAGATGCGGGCTTTGCAGACGCTTCACGAGCAGTTTGCCCGGAACTTTGGCGCGTCGTTGTCGGGGTTCTTGCGCACGATCGTCGAGGTCAAGGTGGCGACCTGCGAGCAGATGACATACTCAGAGTTCATTTCCGGGTTGCCCAACCCGACCTCGTTCAACCTGCTCCAAACGGCCGGGCTTGAGGGCCAGCTCTGCCTTGAGATCAGCCCGCTGATCATCTACCCGATCATCGACCGGCTGCTGGGCGGCAACTCGCAGGACCTGTTCATCCCGCAGCGGCCCATGACGCTGATCGAAACCCGGCTGATCGGCAACGTGACCACCCGCGGGCTCGCCGCCCTGAGCGAGGCTTGGAATAGCGTTCGCCAGCTCAAGTTCGTCATCTCGGCCAGCGAGAGCAACCCGCAGCTCGTGCAGATCGTCCCTCCCAACGAGGTCGTGGTGGTGGTCGGGTTCGAGCTGAAAATGTCCAACCGGGCTGGCACGATGAACCTGTGCATCCCGTACAACGTCATCGAGCCGGTGATGGCCGAGCTCTCGGCCCAGAGCTGGTTCGCGTCGGCCAAGACCCAGCGTTCGCAGAGCACCGAGAGCGAGCTGGGGCGTTCTCTCTCGATGGCACCCATCGAAGTGACAGGGCTGCTGGCGGAGACCACGATCACGCTGAGCGACCTGATTCAGATGTCGCCGGGCGACGTGATTATGACCGACAAGATGGCGACGACGCCGGTGGTGCTGTGCGTCGAGGGTCAGAAGAAATATCTCGCCAACATCGGGCAGTTCCGAGGGTCAAAGGCCCTCCGCATTGTGCGCGAGATCCGCAGTTCTGACCGGGTGTAGGACTGTCGCCGATCCGGACATTCGGCATTCAAGTTACGCTGTGGCGCTCTCGCCGCAGCAGGTCGGGCCGCTGCACGATTCATTGGCGGGCGTACCGGTGCGGTTCCAGGTTACGACGTTGCGTGGTCCGGGCTTGTTCGCGGTGAGGTCGAGGCTGGTGACGTACTCGCTCACGTTGCTGCCCTCGGGCAGCGCTTCGGCGATCGCGCGGTAGAGCGGGTCCTCCCAGTTGGTCATCGCGTGGATGTACTCGGGCTTGGATTTCAACGCGATGTTCGTGAGCCCGGCCGCCTCGGCCATGCCGCGCGTTTCTTCGATCAGCACCGCCCCCGAGACGCAGCCGACGAGCGCCTCGACGAGCTTAAGAACCTCTGCTGGCAGAGGCTTGGTCAGTGCGAGGTCCGAGACCGCGACCCGGCCGTCGGGCTTGAGCACGCGCGCGATCTCGCGCCACACCGCGAGCTTGTCGGGCGACAGATTCAGCACGCAGTTCGAGATAACGACGTCCACCGAGCCGTCGGCCACGGGCAGGTGCTCGATCTCGCCGAGGCGGAACTCGACATTGTCGTAACCGGTCTGGAGCCGGTACCCGTCGATGTTCTTGCGAGCCTTGCTGATCATCTCAGAGGTCATGTCAACCCCGATCACGCGGCCCGCGGGCCCGACCTTCGGGCCAGCGATGAACGCATCGAACCCGCCTCCCGAACCGAGGTCGAGAACGACCTCGCCGGGACGCAGCGACGCGATGGCCGTCGGGTTGCCACAGGAAAGGCCCATGTTCGACTCGGTCGGTGCGGACGCGAGCTCGCTCATGGAGTAACCGATGGCGCGGGCCAATTCGGTGGGATCAAAGGTCGCGGGCCCGCAGCAGCCCCCACCGCCGCAGGAAAACGGCTTGGAATTGTTCGCCGTTGCGAGGGTTTCGTCGGCTCGCCAGCCGCCCTTGGTGGCGATCGCCGCGTAGCCCTCGCGGACCTGATTGCGAACTTGATTGCGCTCTTGGTCGCGGACGGCATCGTTCTGATTAGATGAAGAATTCATCGAGCGATCCCCTGTTTGATTGGTATCCGTTGGAATTCGTTGGCTGAGACGTCTGACCAGCGAAGCCCCGAGGTCGGTTGCGCGGCGGCCTTTGGATCGTCGATCAATGAACAAGCTCGCTGCTTCAGGCAGAGCGCCTCCGGGTTTATGTTCAGGATCTCGAGCAGGCGGGCGTCGTCCTCGGCGATGCGCGGGCGGCCCCGGGTCGACTCGATGGTCCAGTCAATGGCCCGGCGGATTTCTGGGGCGGCGGAAGCGCCAGCCAAACGGTAGTGCATCCACTTCCCGGCCTTGCGAGCCTCGATCAAGCCAGCGTGGCGAAGAAGGAAAAGGTGCTTGGAGACGGTCGAGGGTGCGAGCCCGAGCAGTTCAACGATCTGGCAAACGCAGCGTTCGCCGCCACGGAGGCACAGAAGAGTGCGCACGCGGCTTTCGTCGGAAAGTGCTTTAGAGATGGCGAGGAAATCGTTCATCGAGAGTGCCACGACATTCAATTCGTTAATTCGCTAATCAACGAAGTATGGGTCGTTTCGTTCGAGGAGTCAAGCGCAGTAAACCAGGAACCCTTCGGAATGCCGTACTCGGGTTTGCCGTAGAGAGGTGAGGACACTACCCTGATAGGCGAGAAGCGCGGGGTTCTGCGCGCTCGGGGAGGTCGGTTGCTGCGAGGCGATCGGCCCTCACCGCTTGCGTTTGGTCAGTGTCAGTTTGTTTGTTTGAGGGATTTTTCATGCTCGTGGCTTTACACCATGCCCGGTAAGCCGTTCATGTTCCGCTCCCTCTCTGGGAGGCGGCCAACACGCCCCGCAGCGTTGGCTCGTCCTTCGAGATGGCGGTGGAAATCAGGCCACCCGATCGATCGGGATGGACTGGTTCGCGGTTGTGTTACAACCGCGTGGACGGGGATTGCGCGCTCGAACGCCTTGAGGGGGAACCTGATGGGCTGAGGCGAGCGATTCAGGGTGGGCGATGGTGACGGGCCACGAGCGTGCGAAGAGCGTTCGTGGTCGCTGTGTTTTTGTGATCGGTCAGAAAACTCGGTAATTGAACATCAGGTCTCGAAAAATCAGGGCAAAGCCAGGTAGGAGTTTTTTAGAATGAACCCACAGGAAATGATGCGGATCCTCGACGCGATCGCGCGAGACCGGAATATTGACCGCTCGGTGCTGATCCGCGACCTGGAGCAGGCGATGGTTTCGGCGGCCCGGAAGTTCTATCAGACGCTGGATACCGAAGAGTTCGCGTGCGTGGTGGACCCCATCGGCGGGCAGATCTCCATCACGCGGCACGGCGAGCCGCTGGACATGCCGCCCTCGGGCTTTGGGCGCATCGCGGCCCAGACCTTCAAGCAGGTCATGATCCAGAAGTTTCGCGACGATGAGCGGAACAGCATCTTGGAAGATTTCACCAAGCGCGTGGGCGAGATCGTCACGGGCACGGCCCAGCGCTACGAGGCGCGGTCGCTGGTCGTCACGATCGATCGAGCCGAGGCGTTCATGCCGCCCAGCGAGCAGATCCCGGGCGAGCAGTTCCAGGCGGGCGACCGGGTTCGCTGTTTGATTTTAGACGTGCGCGACGCGGGTGCGCAGGTCAAGATCGTGCTGAGCCGATCGCACCCGGACTTTATCAAGCGATTGTTCGAAGTTGAAGTTCCCGAGGTGGCCGAGCGGATCATCGAGATCAAGGCCATGGCTCGCGAGGCGGGGTACCGGACCAAGATCGCGGTGTCGAGCGTGGATTCCAAGGTCGACGCGGTCGGCGCGTGCGTGGGCGTGCGCGGGTCGCGCATCAAGAACATCGTGGACGAGGTCAACGGCGAAAAGATCGATATCGTGCGATGGAACGAGTCGAGCCAGATCCTGATCCAGAACTCGCTCAAGCCAGCGGAGGTGCAAGAGGTCAGTCTGTGCTTTGAGCTCGGGCGTGCGACGGTGGTTGTGCGCGACGACCAGCTGAGCCTGGCGATCGGCAAGCGCGGGCAGAACGTTCGGCTTGCGGCTCGGTTGACGGGCTGGGATATCGACATCCTGACCCCGGCCGAGTTCACGAAGGGCCTGGAGACGATGTCGGCGACGCTGATGGAGATCCCGGGCGTGACGGAGAAGATGCTCGACAAGATGGGCGCGCTGGGCATGGTCAGCGTGTTTGATATCGAGGAAGTCGGCATGGATGTGCTGGCGGCTGAGCTGGAGATGGACGCGGACACGGCCAAACTGCTGGTGGAGCGCGCGGCGGTGAAGTCGCGTGAGGTGGCCGAGCAGCAGCAGAAGGACAAGGAAGCCAAAGAAGCAGCCGCGAAGGCGGACGCGGCGGCGACGCAGCACCTGCTGGGCGGTGGGTCGGCTGGGGAAGCTGCCGCGAACTCGGTTCTTGGTGGAGTCGGCGGCGCTGCGCCGGTCGCGGCCGACGCCGATGCTCGGGCGGCAGACATTCTGGGGCACGGGTAACCCTGAGAATGCTGGAGAGACAATGCCTGAGAAATCGAGCATTGGCACTCAGGCAAGAAGATTCGGGAAAGCGGTTTGAACTGGTTCGGTAAAACGAGGTGAACGGACGGCGTGCTTTGTACGAGCGTGCCGGGATTCGGGTCGAGAATCAGATGGGTTCGAGTCGGGTTTGAGATCGCTCTCGCAGGCGAGAGCGAGTTTGTGGTTCGGTCCGAGTCCCGCGCGAGTTCGCTCGTCGGGCATCAGTGGAGCACGGCTTGGCTAAGCGCATTTTCGAGATCGCCAACGAACTGGGTGTCCCCTCCAAGTCCATCGTGGCCAAGTGCCAGGCGGAAGGGATCCCTGAGTCCGTGGTGAAGAACCACATGTCGGCGATCTCGGCGGGGCTCGAGGCGAGCATCCGCGACTGGTTCAGCGGGAGCCAGCAGGTCGATACCGGCGGGACGGCCACGGCGATCGAAACCTCGGCTAAGGTCGATGTCACGTCTGTCCGGGCCAAGGCTCGCAAGAAGGCTGGCCAAGCGGAGGACGGCCCCGCGACGCCGAGCGGCGAGGCCGCGACCGCCGAGGGGACTGGTGCGGGCGCTGGTTCGGTAGTCGTGACGTCTCGGAAAGTTGAGCCCAGCCACGGGCACGACGCCGGGGATTCGCACACGTCGTCTCAGACTACGCAGCCCCCCCACCACGTTGCACCGCACGCGCCCCATCACACGCCGGGCAAGATCGAGAGGCCTTACCCGGTCTCGCCCGATCAATCGGACGATACCAAGCACCTTGCAGCGACCGTGCTGCCGCCCAAGCCGCACGTTGAGGCCAAGCCTCCGGCGGAAGTGGCGCGCAAGCAGCCGCCACACGCGCCGTCGCTTAAGCCGACGATTTTGAGCCCGGTGACGGTCGCGCCGACCGAGACGACGGCCACGAACGAGAAGGACGAGCTGGCGTCGATCGCGGCCAAAGCATCGGAGCCTTCGCGTGGCGTGGGTTCTGCGCCGAGCGCGCCGGTGAGCACGATCCGGATGAACGTCCCGACGCGCCCGACAGGCGTGACGCCAGCCGGTCCGAAACTGGAGAATCGCGCGCCGGTGAAGATGGCGGGCCCGAAGGTTGTGCGTGTCGAGGCTCCGGAAGTGATCGAAGCGCCCAGGCCTCGGCGTACGGGCGGGCCGGGTGGGTTGAACTCGAACACGACCGGGAACGCTGGTACGCGTTCGCCGCGGCCGGGCAGCGGGCCGGGTCAGACGGACGACGATCGCAACCGCTCGCCACGGCGTAAGCAGGCGGGCCCGGGCGGGCCCGGTTCGAGCGCGGGACCGGGCGGGGCTCGCTCGACGGGCAGCGGTGTGCCGCAGCGTCGTCGCGCCAGCAGCGGGCAGGAATGGATCGGCAACACGCAGGGTGTGTTCAGTGCTCAGGACCTCATCGAGCGTGAAGCACGCTTGCAGCGGGCTGGCGGGTTCCTTAAGAAGCGTCGGCAGGACCTGAAGAAGGCGGGCGAACACCATGTGCAGTCCGAGCCCGGACCGGCCGAGGGCAAGGTGCGGATCCCCGCGCCGTTCACGATCAAGCAGTTGTCGGCGGTGACCGGCGTCAAGGGCGCGGACATCGTCAAGAAGCTGTTCCTAGATGGCGTCATGGCGACGATCAACTCGGGGATCGACCCGGCCAAGGCGCAGGAGATCATGATCGATTTCGATATTGATCTTGAGGTGGTTGCGGCCAAATCGGCGGAAGAGGTTGTGAGTTCGCAATTTGAAGGGCGTGAGAACGTGGACCAGCGTCGCCGCGGGCCGGTGGTCACGATCCTCGGGCACGTGGACCATGGCAAGACGTCGCTTTTGGATCGCATCCGCAACGCCAAGGTGGCGGCGGGCGAGGCGGGCGGGATCACGCAGCGGACCAGCGCGTTCCGCGTTCCGGTGAAGGTGGGCGACGAGAACAAGGTCATCGTGTTCTTGGACACGCCCGGTCACGAGGCGTTCACGAGCATGCGTTCGCGCGGAGCGAACATGACCGACGTGGTGGTGCTGGTGGTGTCGGCCCCCGAGGGCGTGATGCCGCAGACGCTCGAATCGATCAACCACGCCAAGGCGGCCAAGGTTCCGATCGTGGTGGCGTTGAACAAGATCGATCGTCCGGACGCGACCGAAGCGCAGATCCAGCGGACGCTGGGCAAGCTGGCCGAGGCGGGGCTGAACCCGGTAGAGTGGGGCGGCGACACGGAGATCGTGCGGACGTCGGCGACGACGGGCGTGGGCATCCAGGAGCTTCTGGACACGCTGGATTACCAGGCGGAGTTGAAGGAACTCAAGGCTGACTTCGGCGGGCCGGCGCGAGGCACGGTCATCGAGGCCAAGACCGAGGGCGGTCGCGGCGCGGTGGCGAGCATTCTCGTGCAGGACGGCAAGCTGAAGGTTGGAGACTTCATCGTCGCGGGCCGGGCGTTTGGCAAGGTTCGTGACATCACCGACGATCGCGGCGAGCGGATCAAGGAAGCGTTGCCGCCGATCCCGGTGCAGATCTCGGGCATCGACGAGGTTCCCAACGCGGGAGATCGTTTCTTCGTGGTCGATTCGCTCAAGAAGGCTCAGGAAGCGGCCGAGCAGCGGCGGATGCGCGAGCGCGAGGCCCAGCTTGCGACGCCCAAGGTCACGCTGGACAACCTTTTCACGCAGATGTCGGACAAGGATCTGAAGGAGATCCTGATCGTTCTCAAGGCGGCCGAGCAGGGCACGCTGGACGTGCTCAAAAGCGAGTGCGAGAAGATCGCCACCGTCGAGGTCAAGGTGCGCGTGCTGCACACGGCAATCGGCGGGATCACCGAGAGCGACGTCCTCCTGGCCGACGCTTCGAAGGCGATCATCGTCGGGTTCAACGTCATCCCTTCGGGCAAGGCCCGGTCGCTGGCGGAGAACAAGGGCGTCGAGATCCGCACGTACGACGTGATCTACAACATCACCGACGACCTGAAGAAGGCGGCGGAAGGGTTGCTCACGCCGGAGCTACGTCAGGAAGTGCTGGGGCACGCCGAGGTTCGCAAGGTGTTCAAGGTCAGCAAGGTCGGCTCGATCGCGGGCTGCTATGTCACCGACGGCACGGTGCAGCGCGACGCGCTTATCCGCGTCACGCGCAACGGCGTGGTCATCGAGAACAACCGCAAGCTAGCCCAGCTCAAGCGGGTCAAGGACGATGCGAAGGACGTCCGGGCTGGCATGGAGTGCGGCATGAAGATCGACGGGTACGACGACATCAAGGAAGGCGACGTGCTGGAGTGCTACAAGCAGGTCGAAGTAAAGCGGACGCTTTGAGCGGCTTTCGAGGCGGTTTACTTTGGGCAGATTTGTGAACGATGGTTGTTGGCATTCTTCAGTTCGAGCTCCTGATTCACGAGGCCGAGTCACTCAAGGACAAGCGGCGAGTGGTGCTTTCGGTCAAGGACCGGCTGCACCGCGAGCACCAAGCGTCGGTGGCGGAGGTTGATGCGCACGACTTGCTCAATCGTGCCGTGCTAGGGCTTGCGGTGGTCGGGCGCGAGGGGCGGCGGGTGGGCGAGGTGCTCGACCAGATCACGGCCAAGCTTCGAGGCTTGCACGGCGCGGAGCTCGGGGACGTACACCGAGAGATCCTGCACGGGGCTGGCAGCGGCGGTGATGGCCGGGATGGCCGAGATGGCCCGGACGCTGACGAAGGTGCCGCCGGGAGCGAACCGTCTGAAAAGATGGCGTCGGAGATCGAGTTGGAGCGAACGTTGAATCAGGAAATGATCGAGCGGGCGCGCGGGGCCGAGGCGGATCTCTGCCGTGAGTCACCCGGCACAAACCAAGCCAAGAGGGACCACACGCGATGAGTCGGCGAACCGAACAGATGGCTTCGACGCTCCTGCGTGCGTTGCAGGAGATCATCACGCGCGGGCTGCAGGACCCCCGGGTGTCTGGGCTGATCACCGTGACCGGCCTGCGTGTGAGCGAGGACAAGCGCGAGGCGACGGTGATGGTTTCGGTACTGCCAGCGGACCGTCAGGAGCTGACGATGCACGGGCTGCGTGCGGCGGTGCCGCATATCCGGCACCAGTTGGGCGAGATGGTGGACATGCGGAACACGCCGAACCTGAGCTTCAAGCTCGACGGGAGCCTGAAGAAACAGGCCGGCGTGATCACGGCGCTCTCGAAGGTTTCTGAGGAACGCGACCGAGCGGGCGCGGACGGTACGGCTCCTTTTGCTGAAGCGATGGTTTCAGAAGAACCGGAGCGCGAAGAATCCGAGTTGAGTGCGCCGTTCAACTCTCACAAGGTCAACGATCGGTCGAGACCTTCGTCACGACCAGATGCCGGGCCGACGGCACCGAGAACCTCGACGCGGAAGCAATCGGGGGCGAAGAACTCAGCCACGAAGAACTCAGCCACGAAGAACTCAGCCACGAAGAACTGGGGATCCAACAGTTCGCCGGGTGAAAGACCGGGCGCGATGAAGTCGAGGATGAGATCCGAGGCGAAGCCCGGCGCGAAGTTGGGGATGAAGTCCGGGATGAAGTCGGGGATGAAGTCGGGGATAAAAACGGGGACGAAATCTGGGATGAAATCGGGTGTGAAACCCGCGATGAAATCAGGCGGTAAGAAACCTGATCGTCCGAACTCCAAGCACGGAGAGCCTCGTCGGTGAGCGCAGACCCTGCGAAACGATTTGTGTCCTTGCTCAAGCGACTCAAGAGCGAGTTTGGTGAGCTTGTCCTCCCGGCTCCGGGCGCGTCGGGCGTGCCGATCGCCGCCGACGCAGAGCCGCTGGTTGAGGAGCTTGTGTTCTCGTTTCTTCTGTGGGAATCGACCACGCCGCTGGCGCGGGCGGCCCACCAGCGTTTGCGCACCGAGCTGGTTGATTTCAACGAACTGCGTGTCTGCCTGGCGAGCGAGCTGGCAGAGTTGGTCGGGCCTCGTGACCCGCGAGGTGACGAGCGGGCGCAACGGATGCGTGCGACGCTCTCGGATTTGTACCGACGAGAGCACTCGATCACGCTGGCTCCGTTGGCGACGGCCGGGAAGCGCGAGGCGAAGCTGTACTTGGAATCGCTCGAGGGGATCCCGCCGTTCGTGGTGGCGCGGACGTTGCTGATCGCGCTGGGCGGGCACGCGGTGCCAGCGGATGAACGGATGCGTGACCTGCTGGCTGGCGAGGAGATCGTGGAGCCGGGCGCGACGGTGGACGCTGTGACGAGCTGGCTGGAGCGGCAGGTTCGTTCGGCGGACGCCGGGCCGACGGCGATGCTGTTGCAGGCATGGTCGGACAGCCAGCCGGTCAAGCGGAGCCCGAGAGCGGCGTTGCGCGCTGAGGGGAACTCAGGGTCCGCCGGTGATGAGCGGAGTGATGAGCGGAGTGATGAGCGGGGCGATGAGCGGGGTGATGGCCGGGGTGATGGCCGGGGTCATGCGCGCGGCGACGTGAGAGGCAGAAACCAAGATGACGATTCGTCCGAACTCAAACCCGCGGGCGATGACGGCGGGCTCGCCCAGGGCAAGAGTGACACGAACCCGTCGCCGAAGAACTTGAATCGTTCGACGGAGTCAAAGAAGACCGATTCTCGTAAACCTAAGGTGAAAAAGAACGGCGCGAAGTCCGCGAACTGAAGTCTTTATAGAAACTCGGTCCGCACGAGGTTCTGTTCTGGGCCCGTTCCAGCGATCGAACTTTTTTTAAAAGTGAGCACGAACCTGACCGGCGCGTCACGGCACGACGCACCGCCCGACAAAGGACGCCAGACCCGTGAGACGACCACGAGCGATTCCATCGGCGACACTCTTTACGTTCCTTGCTCTGTCCCCCGCCTTCGGCTTAGCGAGCGCTTCGCTAGAAACTCTCTCGGACGGTCGCGAGAGCACAACGACGAGCGATCGACTCGTCTCCGAGCAACCAACGAACACGGACGCCAACCAAGCGATAGAGCGGCTTCGCGCGCTGTCTGTCCACCAGCAGACAGCCCCGGCCATGGTCGATCCATCGTTGCCGACCCCGCCGATGTTGAACCCGCTGGCGGTTGAGCGGGTGTTGGCAGCCGGACAGGCGAATTCGGACACGACGATCACGCTCGCGGATCTTCTCGTCAAGTTGTCGGAAGCCAAGCCCGCGGGTGAGCCGCTCACCTTCCCTTCGGCGACACCGACCTCGGCGCACCTTCGGTCGGTGCAGATGTACGTGCAGGGGCGTTCGAAGTTGTACTCGGGCGACGTGGCGGCAGCGGCGACGGACCTGGACACGGCGACGCGGCTGGATCCGCAGGCGGCCGAGCCTTGGCTGGCGCTCGCTGAGGCGCAGCTGATGCAGGGCAAGCGATTGTCGGCGATGGTGTCGTACCAGCAGGCGGCGCGGCGCGGCACGGGGCAGGCGCGAGCGCTGTGGTTCCTTGGTCGAGATGCGCTGCGGAACGGAAAGCCCAAGCTCGCGGCCGAGTACTTAGCCCAGGCGCGAGCGAACGATCCCAAGAGCAGCGACGCGGCGTTGCCGTACCTGGTCGATGCGGATCTCGCAGAAGCGCTGCAGAGGACCGGGCATCTGCACGCGGCGGGCGAAGCGTTGGAATCGGCGCTAGACCTTCCGGACCAGTTCGGATCGGTGACGCGATTGCGGAACGAGCTGGCCGATCTCTACCGCCGTCGTGGCGAACTGTGGCGTGACCTGGGCGATCTGCAGGCGCGGCTTGGGGACCTGAAGGCCAGCGCCGAGGCGTACGCAGAATCGAATAGCGTGCCGATGCTGGACCCGGGTTCGATGCTCCCGCGACGCGTGAACGCGCTGCTGCGGCTGGGGCGGAGCGCTGACGCCGGGCTGGCGGTGATCGATTCGGTCGAGCGCGCGGGGTGGTTCGCCGACGAGCGGGCGATCGCGGTCTGCGGCTTCGTGTTCAAGCACGCGGGGCTCGGGGCATCGTTCGCGGACGCGGTGAACGAGCTTGCGGATGCGCACGCGATCGGTGCAACGCTAAGCCAGGGGATGAGCCTCGCGCGGCTCCGGGCTGCGGCGGCGGAACCGGGTCGGGCGCGGGCGATCTTGCTCGAAGCGATTTCGAAACGACCTTCAGACTCGGCGGCGATTGCTGATTTCATCGCCGTTCTTGACCCGTCAGGGCTCGTGATCGCCGAGGAGCTCAGGGGCGTGCTTGAGTCCGGGCGGTTCAACGCAGCGAACATCGCGGAGGCGGTCGTCGAGACGGTGACCGATGTCGATGTCATCACGGCTGATCTTTCGAAGGCTCCCGTGTCGGACGCCGCGGCGCTCATCCATTCGGCGATTTTGGAACGAACGGGACGACCGCGCGAGGCGGGATCGCTTCTGGCGGGGCGCGCGTGGGGCGATGCGCTGAAGCTGCCCGGGCTGCGGGCGCACGTGCGTGTGGCGATGAAGACAGGGCGGTTCGATGACGCGGAGTCGGCGTACTCGCTTCTGAAGGCTGCGGACGATGAGACGCCCGAGAGCTCGCGTTCGGTCGCGGCGGCGGCGCTGGACCTGCAACGGCCCGGCGACGTGCTTAATCCGGCGCGGTTGACGTGGGCACGCGGCGATCGCAGCGAGCCGGTGCTGGTGGACGAATGCCTGGTCGCGGCGACGGCGAGTTTGATGCTCGATCAAACCGCAGACGTGGTAGATTTTTTGAACCGCGCGATCCACGCTGATCGGTTCGATGAGCGGTCGTACGAGGGGCTGTTCCGTGTCTACGCGCCGCCCGGGGAACAACCTGACAACGAGAAAATCGGCGACGTGGCTCGGCGGCTTCGGCAGTCGTTGCCGTCGTCGCGCGTGATCCGGCTTTTGACGGCCCAGGAGTTCATGCAGAGGCGAGACGATCTGTCGGCGGAAGAACTGTTGCGAGGCGTGGTGGACGAGCGTCTCTCGGACGCGACGGCGGGCTCGGCGCTGGTAACGGTCTGGGAGGCTCGCGCGGCGGGAGCGCGGGCCGATGCCAAGGGCGCGGCGGCGGTGATGCCCGAGTCGGTGGCGCGTGGCGAGGCGTGGTTGCGCGAGCAGGTCGCCAAGCACCCCGAGCACGCGTGGCTTTGGACGGGGCTGGCCCGGATGCTGACGGTGCAGGGAAAGCCGGAGGAGGCTGAGAAAGTGTTGGAGACGCGGCAGCAGGCCCGGCCGTGGCCGCAGTTCGGGCAGATGCGCGAAACAATTTTGCGCGATTGGCTGTTGAAACCAGACTTGTACGCCGCGGCGGCGCGAGCGCGGCTGGAACCCGCGCCGCGCGGGATCGATGAGTCGTTCGAATACGCCGAGTTGCTGATCGGGCAGAAAAAGACCGAAGAAGCCGCGGCGGTGCTGCGTTCAGGGATGCCGCGTTCAGAGGACGAGGACGAGGTCGCATCGAAGTTCATGCTAACGCAGGACCAGACGGCTCGGTTCATCGGGATACTCGGGAGGGTTGCGCGAGACTGGGAGAAGAAAACGCCGGTGAGCGACCGGGGCGTCGCGCAACTCTTTGATCTGGCCTCGGAGCGGAGAGCGCTGTTGCCGGCGTCGCTGTACGAGTTCAGGCTTCGCGCGCTCGCGTCGTTGCCCACGCCCGATGCCGCGGCGATCACGCGAGCGCTGGCCGAGGCGTGCGTTCGGTATCCGGCACAATCGTCGGCGTTTTATGGATCGGTCGCCGGGGCGCAGTTGCAGGCAGGGCGTGGAAAGGAGGCGCTGCCGTTCTTGCGCGGCGCGGTCAGTACTTCGTCGTCGCCCAGCGCGGAGCTGCTCTTTGCGTTGGTGCAGCAGACCGCGACCGTTGGCGAGGAGCAAGATTTTCAGCTGGTCATCGATCAGCTGACGAACCCGCAGCAGATCGCGTTGGTGCTCAAGGCCATGAGTCCCGAAGATGTGCCGCCGACCGAACCTGCGGCCTTGCGTGGGCAGCTGGCGTATCGGATGGGCAGCTTCTACTCGTTCCTTGGGCGGAACGAACTTTCGACGCGGGCCAAGCAGGTTGCGCTCAAGTTCAACCCTGATCTGGCGTGGGCTAAGAACGACCTCGGGTATCAGTTGCTTGAGGACGGCGGCGACTTTGCGGAAGCGGCGCGGCTTATCGAGGAGGCGTACGCGGCGCTGCCGAACGAGCCGAGCATCATCGATTCGATCGGATGGATTCGGTACCACCAGGGCGTGCTGGAGGATCAGCCAGCGGCGGGAGATCGGCCGATGGTCGAGGGCGCGATCACGCTGCTGCGGAAGGCTGTGGAAACGGGCACCGGCAAGACCAACGGGACGCTGCACGATCACCTGGCCGAGGCTCTGTGGGCGGCCAGGAAGCGTGACGAGGCAAAGGAAGTGTGGACCAAGGCCGAGACGTTGCTCAGCGAAGACGTGAACCTGCTCAAGAAATCGGCGAGCACACCGGAGGCGGCCTTGACTCGTGCGAACAAGGAGTTGGACGGCGTGCGCGGGAAGCGGCGAGCGGCGGCCGAGGGGACGGAGCCGGCGATCACGCCGATGCGGTCGCAGAAACAGGCTCAAATCAAGTGAACGGGAGCATCCGTGGCCGGGCATAGCAAGTGGCACAACATCAGGCACCGCAAGGCGGCGGTGGACAAAAAGCGCGGGAAGGTCTGGACCAAAATCGCCAAGGCAATCATCGTGGCGGCCAAGAACGGCGGCCCGGATCCGACGACCAATCTTTCGCTGCGCTACACGATCGACGAGGCCCGCTACGCCAACATGCCGCGTGACACGATCGAGCGTGCGATCAAGAAAGGCGCGGGCGGCGCGAGCAACGAGAACTTCGAGACGGTCCGTTACGAGGGGTACGGGCCGGGCGGCGTGGCGATCATCGTCGATGCGCTGACGGACAACCGCACGCGAACGGTGGGCGACGTGCGGCTGGCGTTCTCACGGGCGGGCGGGAACCTCGGTGCGAGCGGGTGCGTGGCGTACCTGTTCGACCATCGCGGCGAGATCGTGGTCAAGGGAGGGGGCGCGACCGAGGATCGGATGATGGAGGTCGCGATCGATGCCGGTGCCGTGGACGTCATCGCGCCCGAAGATTCGACCGAGGACGACGCGATGTTCCTGGTGCTGACGGACCCGACAGGGTTTCAGGCGGTGAAGGACGCGATCGAACGGGCCAAGTTTGTGATTCAAGAGGCTCAGTACGCGATGATCCCGCAGAACCGGGTCGAGGTCCGCGGCGACGCGGCCAAAGCCAACATCGAGATCGTCGAGGAGCTCGAAGAGCTCGACGACGTGCAGAAGGTGTTCAGCAACTTCACAATCCCGGACGATGAGACGGACAAGCTCGGGTGACAGCCTTGGCGAGACGCTTACTTTCGCGAGCCGCTCCAGGCTGAGATCGCTTCACGTGCGCCGCGGTCGGGGTCGACGAGGCCTCGGGTATCGACGACGACGCATCCGCGAAAGCCGCGGACGACGAGCGACGCGGCGTAGGCATCGAGATCGAGCCGGCCTTGGCGTGAGCCGGGGATTACGCGGCCAAGTTCGCTGCTGTCGGTCAGACGGGCGGCGGCGATACCGGTTGTCGCGGCGGCGATCGCAGAGATTGGGTCGAGGTTCGCGGACAAGACGGCGGCCGGGTCGATGCCTTGGGCGATCGCGCCTTCGAGCGTTGCGTGCGCAGACGGCCAGGTGTGGTCGGCCAGACGCACGCCGTGCTTGGCGGCGGTCGCGGTCAGGTGCGCCAGTGAGTCTGATAAGAGTGACTTCGGGAAGTTGAGGCAGACCAGCCGACCGGCGCTCGCTCCGAGCGGGCTGCTTCCGACCAGGGTGCAGAGTTCGGCGACGTGCGCGATCGCTTGCTCGACGGCGGACAGGGCTCGCTCAGCGTTCGCGGGGTCGATGAAATGAGCACTTGAGATCCAGAGATCGACGCCAGCGAGGTGGAGGTCCAGACGGCGAAGAGCGGCGGCGAGATCGCGGCGGCCGGAACGATCGAGGTCTCGCGGGCGCAGGCCGGGCGTGGCGACATCGAGCTGCACGGCCCGGTAGCCCATCGAGCTCGCGGCCCGGATGGCCTTGCGCGGCTCGCGGATTTCCAGGTCGGCGGACGCGATGGGAACCGCAAGCGCGGCGGGCGGTTTGGGATAATTCTGGTTCTCGATCACACAGATGTTATAGCGTCGAGGCCGCTGAAATCGCGGTGCGAACCGTACCATCGGGTCATGACCAGGCCTCATCCCGAGCTTCGATCAGGTTCATCGGGTCCACGATCATCGGATCGCGCGCGACCGAGGTTGGCCGCAACGATCCGGACGGTGCATGTTCTCAGCCTCGCTATTTGGCTCGCGAGCCTACTGATGGCGGGGGTTTCTGCGGCCATCGTTTTTCCGACGACGAGGGCGCTGGCGCCGAGGCTTCCGGCGTATGAGGCGTTCGTGGGCGAGCACTGGAAGATCGCGGCCGGGCACATTCAGCAGCGGATCTTTCTGGCGTGCGATGCCGGGCAGTTGGTGTGCGGCGGCGTCGCTTTTCTGACGCTGGGGTTGATGCTGATCGGGGTGGGGCTGCCGCGACTAGAGAAGCGTGCAGCGACGACGATCCGTGTGCTCGCGACGGCGGCGGCGCTGATCGTGCTGTGCTATCACCTGCTGGTGCTCTCGCCGCGGATGCAACAGAATCTCACTGCGTATTGGTCCAACGCGGAGGGCGGAAGGCAGGCCGAGGCGGAGGTGGCGCAGGCAGCGTTCGAGGTGGATCATCCGACGGCGAGCCGGGCGTTGTCGTTGCTAGCGGCGTGCGTGGCGGCGTCGCTTCTGGCATCTGTATGGGGGCTCGCTCGACCGATGAGTTCGCAGGGCGAAGGATCGCGATGAAGAAACCTGTTCCCGGAAAACCGAGAACGAGCGGTGACGGCCTGCCCTTTGCGTTGCCTCAGGTCAGCGTGAGCGAGCGTCGGCGTGCGGGGAAGCTCTTTGATGCGTTGGAGCGTGAGTATCCCAATGCGGTGTGCGAGTTGAGTTTCAGCTCGCCGCACGAGCTGCTGGTGGCGACGATCCTGTCGGCGCAGGCGACGGACGTGGGCGTGAACAAGGCGACGCCCGCACTCTTTAAGAAGTTCCCAACCCCGGCCGATTACGTGAAGGTGACGCCCGAACAGATCGAGCCGTTCATCAAGAGCATCGGGCTTTTTCGCAACAAGGCCAAGGCGGTTCACGCGGCGATGACGAAGGTTGCGGGGCGGTTCGGCGGCGTGGTACCGCAGATGATGGAGGAGCTGCTGACTCTTCGCGGCGTGGCTCGGAAGACCGCGAACGTGGTGCTGGGTAATGCGTTCGGCATCAACGACGGGTTTGTGGTGGACACGCACGTGCAGAGATTGGCGCAGCGGTTCGGGCTAGTAAAGGCGGGCACGTCGGTGCCGATGATCGAGCGGCGGCTTATGGCGCTTGTGCCGCGTGAAAAGTGGTGTACAGGGTCGCATGTGCTGATCTGGCATGGGAGACGCGCGTGCAAGGCACGAGGGAGCCGGTGCTCGGAGCATCCGATCTGCGCCGAGTTTGGGAGAGCATGCGAGCTTGGGCGATAGTGTGCGGAAGCCGCGAGTACGAGGTTCGAAGAAGTCAAAAGTCGGCTCGGAGAACCTACTTACCTGGGATTCATCTGGAACTGCTTCGAGGTCGTTCAGAAATATGCCCGACAGGAGTTGAACCTGTAACCTCTGCCTTCGGAGGGCAGCGCTCTATCCAGTTGAGCTACGGGCACGTGCGCCTATTCTCGGTCGGATGCTACGGCGGCCGTGGGCTTCGGGCAACCGGGCGAGATCCTTGGGCTGGAGCTATCGATGGATTTCGAAGCCGGTTTCATCGGGCTCGGGGGACACCGGCGTCGCGTGCTCGCGGTGAATAAGGCCCAACATGCGGGAACGCAGGTCGGCCAGAAAGTACTCGACCGCTCGGCCAGCGCCCTGAGCTTCGAGCAGGACGGAATCGTCGGGGTCGTTGCGGACCCAGCCGGTGACTTGATGCTGTTGAGCGACGCCGCGAGCGGTGGCCCGGAATCCGACGCCTTGGACGCGGCCGACGAAGACGATGCGGAGTCGGTTCATGGGTTTGGTTCCGATGTCGGTCACATCAGAAGTATTGGGCGAGTGTTGGGCGAGTGTTGGGACGAGGGACCTTGCGGGCTGGGCGGTCTGGGAAGACCGAAAACACCGGGTGAGCGCCCCACTCTCGCACGACTTGGCCACTTTGTTTGATTCATCTCAAATCTGTGCTAGTCTTGAAACGGAACCGAGCACGCTCGCTCATTGGATCCAGCGCCACCGGCGAGAAACAGGCTAGATCGGCCCGTTTCTCGCCCCTCGGCCGCACGGATCGACCCGATTCGCGAGCGTTGCGGCGCGAAGAAGAATGGTTGGGAAGAATTGGTTGGAGAACGTGCGAGCCGATCGTGTTGGCGGCGGCCGCGACAATTCGAGACGATGACGCCCCGGACAATGTTCGAGGCCCTGTGTTGGTTCTTGATCTCTTCCCGGTGTTTTTTTCTGAGCCCGCGCCGCTCGTCCTGTGTGAATTGATTTTCTTGGTGAGGCGTGCGTTGTGCATCCTGGCGAGGCCATGCTCGCGTTGAGTCGGATAGGCGACGATGGTGGTGCTCGGGTGTGCGTGGGTTTGTGTCTGTGTTGGTGGCGGGCGGTTTCTAGCACGGGGCCGATGGGTTCATGGACAGACGCTCTGAGGGATGGCAATCGCAAGGAACTCAGCGAACGTGAGCACGCTTTTTCGTGATACCAACTCAGGCGGCGGCCGCGACAACGGCGATATTCGGCGCGTCCAGGACGCCTCGGACATCGTGCGTATCGTCGGCGAGCACGTCGCGCTCAAGCCCAAGGGCCGCGAGTTTGTGGGTCTGTGCCCGTTTCATGACGACCACAAGCCGTCGATGGGGGTGGTGCCGCACAAGCAGATTTTTCACTGTTTCGTGTGCGGCTCGGGCGGCGACGTGTTCAGCTTTGTGCGCAAGTTCCACGGGATGGAGTTCCGCGAGGCGCTTGAGTATCTGGCCGAGCGGGCAGGGATCGAGTTGACGCCGTGGCGGCCGACGGGGGGACGCGGGGCGATTAGCGGCGGGTCGGGCGAGAGTTGGGGCGGGTCGGGCGAATCGGGCGGGTCGGAGCACGGCGGCGAGAGCGACGCGCCGGGGCTGAGCAAGCAGGATCTCATCCGCGCCAACAGCACGGCCCTAGATTTTTTCCGCACGATCCTTCGGCATCCCGAGCACGGCAAGGCCGCACGCGAGTTGATCGAGCGGCGGCGGATTTCCCCTGAGATGGTCGAGCGGTTCGAGATCGGCGCGGCGCCGGAGCGTTGGGACGGGCTCGTGCGCACGCTCGAATCCAAGTCGCTGCCGATGAACGCGTTCGAACAGCTCGGGCTGGTTAAGCAGCGTGAGACCGGCGGCGGGGTGTACGACGCGCTGCGGCATCGGCTGATCTTCCCGATCCACGACCAGGGCGGGCGGACCATCGCGTTCGGCGGGCGGCGGATCAACGACGCGGACGAGCCCAAGTACATCAACAGCCCAGACACGCGGCTGTTCAACAAGTCGCGGACGCTGTACGGGCTCCACCTAGCGTCGCGCGAGATCCAGAGGCGCGGGACGGCGATCGTGTGCGAGGGGTACATGGACGTCGTCGCTTGCCACCAAGCGGGCGTGACCAACGCGATCGGCGTGCTGGGGACGGCCCTGACACGCGAGCACGCGGCCGTGTTGCGCCGGCTGTGCCACACGATCGTGCTGCTGTTTGACGGCGACGACGCGGGGCAGCGGGCGGCGGATCGCTCGATTGACGTGTTCTTCGCGGAAGATCTGGACGTCAAGGTGGCGACGCTGTCGTCGGTGACCGACGCGAAGGATCCTGACGAGCTGCTCAAACGCGAGGGCGGGGTAGCGCTGTTCGATCAAGCGATCGGGTCGGCCAAGGACATTATGGAGTACCGGTATCGGCGGCTGGCGGCGCGGCTCAAGGACGCGGGGCCGGCGGCGATGAGCCGGGCGGTGGAAGAGGATCTGCGGCACCTGACGGGGCTTGGGCTGATGGCGGTGAAGCCGGTGCGGCGGCAGTTGATCCTGAAAAGTTTGGCGCGGATCACGAGGGTCAACGTGGAGGCGATCGTGGCCTCGATCCCGGTCGGTCGCTCGGACGCGCGGCGTACGGGTGTAGGGCCCGGGACGGAGAATACGAGTGCGCGGACGGCGGATGAGCAGAGCGGCGTGGGGTCTGATCCGAGCGCGGACGCGGCGGCGTTGGGTCGCGGGCCGCTGACGCCCGCCGAGCACGTGCTGGGGTGCCTGTTGTGCTTGCCGGAACTGGCGGCGACGTTGACGCCCGAGCAGCGAGACGCCGTGGCGGCTGGCGGCTACCGTTCGGCATTGGTGGAACAGGTGGGACAAACCGTTCTTGAGATCGCGCGCTGCGGCGAACAGCCCGGCCTGGCCCGCGTGTTGTCGGCACTCGGCGCGACCGACGGCGGGGAGTTTGCCCAGAGCGTGGCCGTCGCGCTGGCGACACGGATCGACCGCGAATCAGAAGAAAACCTGGAACGAATTCGAGATCACTGGACGCAGTGTCTGGTGCGGCTCGCGCTGGACGCGGCCTCAAGCGCGTCCAGTAAAAATACGGACACGGGGCCGAAGCCGGTACAGACTGGAAGCGGGGCCGGAATCGGGACCGGAACCGGGACCGGAACCGGGACCGGAACCGGGACCGGCGCGAACGTGGACGACTGGACATCGCTGCAACATCGCATGGAACAGAAACGCCGCGAGCACTCGACGCTCGGCGCCGACAGAAGGACATTGCCAAGGCCTCGGTAACGAACGCAAGGAAGTCCGGGCCGCACGGCCCGGCGCGGTTCCCGCCGCTCTGCATGGATTTTGATTCGGAGTTTGGACTTTGCGGCGGGTTCGGTTGGGTCGAACGGATTGAACAGTCTTCAGGAGCTCGACTGTGGTTTCCAATCTTCATCCAGCGGTGGCGGAACTCGTCCAGCTCGGCAAGCGCCGCGGCTGGCTGAGCTACGAGGAACTCAACAACACCATCCCCGACGAGCTCGTGGACCCCGAGCGGCTTGATGAGCTGCTGGTCATGCTCGACCAGTTGGGCGTCGAGCTGATCGACGAGTTGGAGTTCCGGGCGCGGACCCACCGCGAGGCGTTGCGCCGGGCCGACGAGCCACTGCCGTCGCCCCCGGGGAAGCTGTCGAGCGTGCTGTCCAAGGGGCTGCGCGCGATGAGCGTGGCGGGCGGCGAGCGGCGGATGGAAACCCTGATGCCGCGCAAGAGCAAGGCGGTCGCGCAGGTTGCGGCGGCGATGAAGGTCGATGCGGCCGAGGAGCCGACCGACGATGATCTGGCGGAAGCCGAGACTCTTCGCAAGGAGCTCGAGGACGCGGCCAACGACGACTCGAACGCCAAGCGGATCGATGACCCGGTGCGCATGTACCTGTCGCAGATGGGGTCGATCCCGCTGCTGACACGCGACGAGGAGATCCGGCTCGCGAAGAAGATCGAGATGACGCGGATGCTCTTCCGGCGGCGCTGTCTGGAGAGCGATCATGTAGTGATGCAGGCATCAGAGATTCTGCGGCAGGTGATGACGGGCGAGATGCCGTTTGATCGCACGATGCGGATCTCGACGGCCGAGGCGAACGCCAAGGAGAAAGTCACCAAGCGGATCCCCGGCAACCTGGTCACGATCGGCAAGCTGCTGGACCTGAACCGGGCAGACTGGGACGACCTGGAAAAGGCAAAGAAGGCGGCCGACGTCGCGGAAGTGCAGCGGCTGACGGCCCGCATCGGCGTCCGTCGGCGGCGGATGGCGACGCTGACCGAGGAGTTGAGCCTGCGAACGGGGCGGATCGTGCCGCTGATGCGCAAGCTGCGGTCGATCGCCAAGAAGATGAACGAGCTGGAGATCGAGCAGCGGCGGGCCGAGCGGATGCCCAAGAAGTACGACCTCGACGACGTGGCCGTGATGCGCGAGGAGCTCGACGGCTTGCGGGCCCTGGTGCTGGAAGAGCCGACCGAGGTCATGCGGCGAGTCAAAGACCTAGGCACCGTCTTCTGGGAGTATGAGCAGGCCAAGCGGGATCTTTCAGGCGGGAACCTGCGGCTGGTGGTGTCGATCGCCAAGAAGTACCGCAACCGCGGGCTGTCGTTCCTGGACATCATCCAGGAGGGCAACACGGGGCTGATGCGGGCGGTGGACAAGTACGAGTACAAGCGCGGGTACAAGTTCTCGACCTACGCGACGTGGTGGATCCGGCAGGCGATCACGCGGTCGATCGCGGACCACGCGCGCACGATCCGCATCCCCGTACACATGATCGAAACGATGTCGCGGATCCGCAACATCCAGAAGAACATGCTGCAAGACACGGGGCTGGAGCCGACGATCGACGAGCTGGCGGAAAAAGCCGGGTTGACCAGCGCCGAGACGCGACGGGTGATGAAGATCAGCCGGCACCCGGTGAGCCTGGACCGGCCCGTGGGCGAGAGCGAGGACAGCTACTTCGGGGACTTTATCGAGGACGCCAGCCAGGACGCCCCGTCCGATGCGGCCGCGCAGGACATGCTCAAGCAACGCATCGAGCAGGTCTTGAAGACGCTGACGTACCGTGAGCGTGAGATCATCAAGCTGCGGTACGGCATCGGCGACGGGTACACGTACACGCTGGAAGAGGTCGGTCGGATCTTCAAAGTCACGCGCGAGCGGGTCCGGCAGGTCGAGGCCAAGGCGATCCGCAAGCTGCAGCACCCGGTGCGGGCGCGAAAGCTGCAGGGGTTCGTGGACGCGGCGGTTTACAAGGAAGTTCGCGGGGGGACGGCGACGGCGGCGCAGGCCGCGGCGCTCGATCCGGCCTGATCGAGTCGGCCAGATCGGTTTGGCTGATCGGTTTGGCTGATCGATTCGGTGTCATTCAATTTTTAGTGTTTCACCCGAGACGAGGTGTGCGATCGCCTCGTTTTCATTGGGTTCGAGCGCAATCTGGGCGCGGGCTGAAAAGTTCTCTGTCAAATCTTGGAAGCTCGCGCGCTTCATGCGTATGTTTGTTGCAGTTTGCGCACGCCAAGCCGCAAGCCGCGGCCGGGCGGCGATTCCATCGTTCCGACCGCTCGCTGTCCTCTGCTGCCGTGACCGAAATCGCCCGACCGCACGACTTTACCGCACATTCGCCCGCACTCGGGCAAGGAGCCGTGGATGCCCAAACGGACCGATCTCAAGACGATCCTGGTGCTTGGTTCCGGCCCGATCGTCATCGGGCAGGGGTGCGAGTTTGACTATTCGGGCACGCAGGCGTGCAAGACCCTGAAATCCGAGGGCTATCGCATCGTGCTGGTGAACTCGAACCCGGCGACGATCATGACCGACCCGGCCTTCAGCGACCGGACGTACATCGAGCCGATCACGCCCGAGACCGTTCGCAAGATCATCAAGAAAGAGAACTTGCTGGCGGCCCAGAACCCGGGGGCGGCAGACTTTGGGCGGATCGACGCGATCTTGCCCACGCTGGGCGGTCAGACGGCCCTGAACTGCGCGTGTGCGCTCTACGACAACGGCACGCTCGACGAGTTTGGGATCGAGATGATCGGCGCCAACCGCAAGATCATCCACCGGGCCGAGGACCGGCAGATTTTCAAAGACATCTGCGAGAACATCGGGCTGAAGATGCCCAAGGCCAAGACCGTCACGAACGTCGACGACGCTTTGGAGTTTCTCAAGGAGATCGGGCTGCCAGCGGTGATCAGGCCGGCGTTCACGCTGGGCGGGTCGGGCGGCGGGATCGCGTACAACACCGATGAGTTTAAGGACATCATCTCGCGCGGCATCGCGGCGTCGATGATCGGGCAGGTGCAGATCGACCAGTCCGTGATCGGCTGGAAGGAGTTCGAGCTCGAGGTCGTCCGCGATAAGAAGGATAACTGCATCATCGTCTGCGGCATCGAGAACATCGATCCGATGGGCGTGCACACGGGCGATTCGATCACGGTCGCGCCGATCCTCACGCTCACGGACAAGGAATATCAGGCGATGCGCGACGCGGCGCTCGCGGTGATGCGCGCGGTCGGTGTGGAGACTGGTGGGTCGAACGTGCAGTTCGCGGTCAACCCGAATCCCAAGCCGGGACCCGACGGGAAGAAGCCGTTCGAGATGGTGGTGGTCGAGATGAACCCGCGGGTGTCGCGGTCGTCGGCGCTGGCGTCCAAGGCCACGGGGTTCCCGATCGCGAAGATCGCGGCAAAATTGGCGATCGGGTACACGCTCGATGAGTTGAAGAATGACATCACGGGGACGACGAGCGCGTGCTTTGAGCCGACGATCGATTATGTCGTGACGAAGATGCCGCGCTGGACGTTCGAGAAGTTCCCCGAGGCCGACGAGACGCTGACGACGCAGATGAAGTCGGTCGGCGAGGCCATGGCGATCGGTCGCACGTTCAAGGAAAGTTTTCAGAAGGTCATCCGCTCGATGGATGTCAAGCGGTTCGGGCTAGGGCTGGATCGCAACGACAAGTGGCTGGCGGCCATGCGAGCGGTGGAGCGCGGCGACCTTGTCCTCGATGTGATGGGATCGGGCGGGGGATCGGGTGCGGGACCAGGTAGGTCGGACCTCCGGGCCGACTCTTCGTCTTCTTCTTCTATTTCTCAGCCAAATGAGAAGCAGGGCTCGGAGAGCCCTGCCTGCCAGGGCCCTGCCTACCAAGGCCCTGCCTACCAGCAGGCGGACTCTGGGCTGCGGACGGCAGACGGACAGCCGATCGAGTGGCCGGTGCCGCACGACAAGCTGAGCCGCAAATTGTCGGTTCCGTCACAAGGGCGACTCTATTACGTCCGCTACGCGATGAAGATGGGCTGGTCTATCGAAAAGATCAACGCTCTCACGAACATCGACCCGTTCTTCCTCGACCAGATTCAGCAGCTCGTCGATTTTGAGGACGTGCTGTGCAGCTACTCATCGCTCGAGCAACTCTCGCGCGAAGTCCTCTTCGAGGCCAAGCAGCTCGGGTACTCCGACGCCCAGCTCGCCAACCTCTATACCGGCAAGCTCACGCCCGATTCGATTCTCGCGGCTCGGCGGCATCGGCAGTCGATGGGCATCGAGCCGGTTTACAAGCTGGTAGACACGTGCGCGGCCGAGTTCGAGGCGGTGACGCCGTATTTCTACTCGACGTATGAGAGAGAAGGGATCGAGGGAGCAAGAGATCAAGAGATCACGCCGAACTCTCTCTCGATCCCTAGATCTCTTGATTCCTCGATCCCTTCCGCCGACGAAATCCGCATCACTTCCAAGCCCAAGGTCGTCATCATCGGCGGCGGGCCCAACCGCATCGGGCAAGGCATCGAGTTCGATTACTGCTGCTGCCACGCGGCGTTCGCGGCCAAGGAGCTTGGGTTCGAGAGCGTGATGATCAACTCGAACCCGGAGACGGTTTCGACTGACTATGACACGAGTGATTTGTTGTTCTTTGAGCCGTTGACGTTGGAAGACACGCTGAACGTGATCGAGAGGTTGAACGGGAGGTCGCTCTTGAAGAGCGGGGTCTACTCATCGAATTCCGGACTCGTCCACGGCGTCATCGTCCAATTCGGCGGCCAAACTCCCCTCAATCTCGCGCACGGCCTCGTGGCCGCAGGCGTGCCGATCATCGGCACCAGCGTCGATTCGATCGACCTCGCCGAGGACCGCAAGCGGTTTGATGCGTTGCTCGAAAAATTGAATCTCAAACGCCCCGCGTCGGGCATCGCGTTCTCGCTGGAGCAGGCGGTCGAGGTCGCCAAGGGGATCGGGTACCCGGTGCTGCTGCGGCCGAGCTACGTGCTGGGCGGGCGCGGAATGGAGATCTGTTACGACGAGAAGGCCCTGCGCAGTTTCATCACCACGGCCTTGGAAACCAGCGGCGCGGACGATGCGCCGGTGCTCATCGACAAGTTCCTCGACGGCGCGACGGAAGTCGATGTCGATGTGGTCGGCGACTTTGTGCCGTCATCGGCGGTGGGTTCGCCAGCCTCCCCCGCTTCTTCGCCACGCCGCGCCCTGATCGCTGGCGTGCTCGAACAGATCGAACAGGCCGGGATCCACTCGGGCGATTCGGCCTGCGCGATCCCGCCGCCGTCGTTGCCGGCCGACGTCGTGCGGCAGATCCGCGAGGTCGCGCGAAAGCTGGCCGAGGAACTTCGCATCTGCGGGCTCATGAACATCCAACTCGCGGTGAAGAACGGCGAGATCTACATTCTCGAAGTGAACCCGCGAGCCAGCCGCACCGTGCCGTTCGTGTCCAAGGCCACGCACGTGCCCTGGCCTTCGATCGCGGCCAAGTGCATGATGGGCCAGACGCTCGACGCGCAGCACGCTCGCGAGGTTGAGCCGCACGGGTGTTACGCGGTGAAGGAATCTGTCTTCCCGTTCGCCAAGTTCCCCGGTGTAGACGTGGTGCTGGGGCCGGAGATGCGCTCGACGGGCGAGGTCATGGGCATCGACCCAAGTTTTCCGATCGCGTTTGCCAAGAGCCAGATCGGCGCGGGGATCAATCTTCCGGGCGTGGGCACCAAGCCGGGCGGCGTGTTCATTTCGGTGCGCGATCAGGACAAGGAGCACCTCGCGGATATCGCGAGGCCGCTGATGCGGATGGGCTTCACGGTGTACGCGACGCAGGGCTCGGCCGAGCCGATGATCGCGGCGGGGCTTGCGCCTGTGGTGCTGCAGAAGATCGGCAGCGGCGTGCGGCCCAACGTGCTGGACATGATGACCGACGGGCGGATCTCGCTCATCATCAATACGCCGACGCGGACTGGGTGGCAGACCGACGAGGGCCGGATCAGGTCCACGGCCGTGCGGCTGAACATCCCGATGATCACGACGGCGACAGCGGCGGCGGCGGTTGTGCGCGCGATCGAAGCGCTGCGGGCCGGGGATTGGGACGTGGCGGCGCTGCAGGATTACGCGGCGCCAGCGGCGGAGACGGGCGTGCCAGCGGTGGTTTCAAGGGTTGGCTCGGGCGCGACCGCGCCAGCGGTTGGCTAGGTCATTCCACGATCGCCGTGCCGACTACTTCATCTTCGCGGCCGTAAAACTCTTCCCCGTCGTCGCGCGGTCCCAGGTGTGCGACGAGCCTTTGAGCGACTGGTAGTGCTTGAGTATTTCGAACCAGTAACTGCGGAACGCGTGCGCGCCAAAGGGTTCGAAGTGGGCTTTGACCTGCTTCATGATCTGGGCGTCGCTGCCCTTGAAACCGAGGAGGGTTTTTCCGTGGCGGACGCTCTCGCTGTCGAGCGGTAGGCGAGCGTAGCGGCCCAGGAGCTGCATAATGTTCGCCGCGGCATAAGGACCGATGCCCGGCCAACCAAGCAGTTTTTCGTGGATCGCGTCGTCGAGAGTTGATGGGTCCTCGAACCACGCGACATCGACGCCGCCGCGGTTGACGGGCGTGGCGAAGAGCTTGGCGAGATCGACGATACGTTGATCGCGGTATCCGACTGAGCACCGGGCGCGAAGCGTGTTGGCTCGGGTCCTAGCGAGGCGCTGGGGAGTCGGGAACGCGCCAGCCAGGCCGACGACGTTGCAGAGGCGTTCGTTCATCCTGATCGTGCTGGGCCAGGCGACGTTGCAACTGGTGACGGTTTTGATGACGTCCTCGAAGAAACTCGGCGAGCGGCAGAGCCTTCCTGCACCGGCCTTTTTCCAGCGACGATCGACGCGATGAAAATCTGCGATCGTCTCGGATGGCTCATCGAGGCGGAGCATGCGCGTAAACATCGCGATGGCTTGGAGGCGCTCGGGCTTGGAGATCGTGCGATCGGAGGTGGCCTTGAGGGGCTTGCCCGGGCCGTCGGGTTGAACGACGGTGACTTTGGCCGGGCCTCCCTGGAGGTTGACCACGCGCGAGAAGGATTGATCGCGTGGTTGCCAGTGGTTGGGGGCGAGGAGGAAGTAGCCGTAGGAGCAGGCGTCGCGGGGGAGGGAAAAATCGGCGGGGACGAGGATGAAGAAGCGGCTGGGCATGGAGAAGAGAGATGGGAGGGGCGGGCGGCACGCTCGTGCCAGGAGATGAAGAGATGAAGAGATGAAGAAAGAATAGGGGGAGTCGGCTCGGAGAGCCGACCTGCCAAGCCGACCTACCAAGCCGACCTACCAAGTCGTCCTGCCAAATCACGCCGAGAGTTTGGTGCGGAGCGGGAAGCAGAAATTGGCGAGGTTGACGCAGAGGCGATCCGAAAGGCGCGCGTAAGCGGCGTAGTGCTTCTCGGTGTCGGCTTCGACTTGTTGGGGCGAGATGCCGCCTGCGGTCATGTCGTCCTTGCTCGCGGCCCACATCGCTTCGAGTTGCGGGCGGTCGCACTCGAAGTGCGCGACGGACGCGAAGGTGCGCAGGCCAGCTTTGAAGATGAGGTTGCGGGTGTTGGCTGTGCTGGCGAGGAGCGTGGCGCCAGCGGGAAGTTCCTTGATTTCCTGACCGCAGCTCAGTGCCTGAGGCGAGGACCACGCGACGCCACCCATGAGTGTTTCGGTCTGGCCAGCGGGCGAGATGGTCATGGTATAGAAACCGACGGCCGACTTTTCGCGTGGCCCGATTTGGCCGCCGAGGGCGTGGGCGATGAGCTGCGCCCCGAGGCAGATTCCGATGACGGGGAGGTTCTTGGCGTGAGCCTCACGGATCAGTTCGGCCTCGGCCTGCATCCACGGGTGGTTGGCGATGTCGGTGACGTTCTGCGGGCCGCCGAGGATCACGAGGGCTTGGATATTGTCGAGGTCGGTGGGGACGGGCGAACCGCCCTTGTCCGCGGTGAGATGCGGTGAGCGGATGTCGAGCTTGAAGCCGTGGTCGCGAAGAGTCATCCCCAAGCGGCCGGGACCGCCTTGAGGCCAGTGCTGAAAAACGATGATCGCCATAGTGGGCGAAGTATACCGGGTGATTCAGCGGCAGGGTCGGATCAGGAGCTTAGCTTGATAGCCTGCACGATCCGCTCGGCGGTGCGGACGTTGGCGAAGCCAGCCTCGGCGTCGATGGGCGGGCGGTCGCCGGTCCGGGCGGCGTGCAGGAACGCCTTGATTTCCATAACGATCGGCTCGGCGTCGTCGACCACCAGCGGCTCGATGTTGACCAGCTCGTTCCACTTGAGGGCCGTGAGATCCTTGCCGGTGCGGAGCTGCTCGCGCATCTCGTTCATCTGAATCTCGTTGGCGATGCGGCGAATCATGGTGCCGGTCTTTGCGCCGTAGTCGATCTTGATATAGGCGTTCTCGCCAGTGATGCGGGTGACGCGTTCGGTTTTGAGCGCGAGGCGCGAGGCGGTTATGTTGGCGACGCAAGTGACCCCGCCCAGGGCCTTGACGTTGCGGAAGGTGAGGCGAGCGTTGCAGATATCCTCGTGCCCGGTGATGACGGCCACGCCCGAGGCCTGGATCTCTGTGGGCTCCTGGCCGCCCATGAGCATGAGGACTACGTCGAGATCGTGGATCATCATGTCCATGACCACGCCGACATCGACGGAGCGGAACGTCATGGGGCTGACGCGGTGGACCTCGATGAAACGGGGCACTACGGGCGGCATGTTTTCGGTGGCCTTGCGCATGGCCCGCATGATGGGGTTAAATCGTTCGATGTGCCCGACCATGAGTACCGAGCCAGTTTTTTCGGCTAGGTCGCGGATGGCGCGTGCCGTTTCGACATCGCCCGCGAGCGGCTTTTCGATCAGGCACGCGACGCCCGCGTTGAGAAGAGGTTCGGCGGCCGCGCGGTGCGAGGTGGTGGGCGTGGCGATGCTGGCGGCGTCCACGCCAGCCTCGATCAACTGCTCGACGGTGTCGAACCCCCGGCATTTGAACTTGTCGGTAATTTCTTTGCGACGAACCGGGTTGGCGTCCACCACGCCGACGAGTTCGCACCCGTCGAGCGTCGAATAGACGCGCGCGTGGTGCTGGCCCATTCGGCCGACGCCGACAACGCCGCAGCGTGCGGGTCGGTTCGCGAATCGGTCTAAGCCTGAACGATGAGAGCCTGATAGGCCGGCGTCGGCTGGTGTCACCGCGCCGAGACCTCGGTGATGGCGGCCGCAAGGTCGTCCTTCTTCGTCAGGCCGACGAACTTCTTGGCGACCTGGCCGCCCTTAAAGAGAAAGACGGTGGGGATCGCGGTGATGCCGAACTTGACGCTGATCGCCCGATTGCTGTCCGTATCGACCTTGCCGACCTTGATCTTGCCAGCGAACTGGTCTGCGACGGCGTCTATAGCCGGGGCGAGCAGCTTGCAGGGCATGCACCATTCGGCCCAGAAATCGACCAGGACAGGAACCTGGGAGTTCAGCACTTCGGCGTCGAAGTTCGCGTCGGTGAATGTATGGACGTTTGCGCTGGCCATGGGTGCTCCTGATGAGGCTTGTCGAGGGGTGTTCCGGGTCGTAAGAGAAGGACGAGCTAACAGATCATTTGATTCGGGCTGGGCCCGTTGGTGACAATTCTACGCCGTGTGATCATACGATGCGCGAGAAGGTTCTGCGATCCGCTTCGCGCGTAGGGCGGCCATCGCTGCCAAGAAGACAGTTGCCCTCTGGGGTCATGGATTTGACTTGAGAATCGCGGCGGCGGCCCGTAACGCCTGCAGATGTGCTGCGACGTCGTGAACTCGGAACAGTCTGATTCCAAAAGCAAAGTGAGTAATGCTGAAGGCGATGCTCCCGAGAAGCCGTTCGTGGGGCTGGGAGTCTCGGCCGAGGCTGACGCGACCGACGAAGCTCTTGCGGCTGGCGGCGCTCAGCAGAGGGAACCCGAGCTTGAGAAGCTCCCCAGTTCCACGGACTAGTTCTAAATTCTGTTCCACGGTCTTTCCAAAGCCGAGCCCGGGGTCGAGCACGAGACTCTCACGGTGCACACCGGCGGCGATCGCCGCGTTGGATCGCTCGGCCAGGAATGCGGCGACGGCACCGAGCGCCGTGCCAGCGATCGGCGGCGATTGATAGTGATCAGAGTACTGGTCGATCGGTGGTGCATGAACGCGGTGCATCAGGACCAGCCCCGCGCCGAACTCGGCGGCGAGAGAGATCAACTCAGGGTCTTCCGTGCCGGCCGACACGTCGTTGATGGCGTCCGCGCCAGCATTGAGGCCAGCTCGCGCCACGGCCGAGCGTGTGGTGTCGATGCTGATCGGAATGCCCGAGAGCGGGCCCGGTGCTTTGCGGATAGCTTCAAGAACCGGCACGACGCGGCGGATCTGTTCGTCGGCCGAGACGCGGTGCGCGCCGGGGCGTGTGGACTCGCCGCCCAGGTCGAGCATGTCGGCCCCTTCCGACACCATCTGGTCCGCGGCCCGGAACGCTTCGCGGACGGACAAGTGCTGCCCGCCGTCTGAGAAGCTGTCGGGGGTGACGTTCAGGATCCCGATGACGCGGGGTCGATCGAGCACAAGGATGCCGCGGCGAGAATAGCGCCAGACCGGAGCGTGAGCCTGGCCTTGACCGAGGTTGGTGGTGTCTTGGTTGTGAACGAGCGCTGCCAACAACCGATTCTACGGTTGAAATCAGGCGACATCCGGGCGACATCCGGGCGACGTCCGGGCAACATCCGGGCGAGCCCCGGGCGTTCCGCCTGTGGGCGCCGCTGGCGTGTCGGCCCGAATTACTGGCACTACCATCTCGCCGACCATGCCCACAGACCTTGAGCTTGACATCCTCCCGCAGCCCGACGACGACACCTGCGGCCCAACCTGCCTGCACGCGCTGTACCGCTTTTACGGCGACGAGATCGCGCTGCCTGACGTGGCGGCCCAGACGCAGCGGCTGGAAAACCGCGGCACGCTCGCGGTGTTCCTCGCCAGCCACGCCCTTCGCCGCGGGTACAAGGCCACCATCTATACGTACAACCTGCAAGTCTTCGACCCGACGTGGTTTCGAGTGCCGGGGACAGACTTTGAAGACAAACTCAAGGCCCAGATCGACGCGGTGCAGAAGCCGCGGCTGCAGGTCTCGTCGCGAGCGTACCTGGAATACCTGAAGCTCGGCGGGAAGCTCGAGTTTCAGGATCTCACGCCCGAGCTGATCGGCGGTTTCTTAAGCCGAGGAAGACCGATCCTCACCGGTTTGTCGGCGACGTATCTGTACCGAAGCGCTCGAGAATACGGTCCGAAGGATGATTACGACGACATCCGTGGCAAGCCGTCGGGTCACTTTGTTGTGCTGTGCGGGTATCAATCGCGGCACCGTCAGGTGACGGTCGCGGACCCGATGTACCCCAACCCGCAGTTCGCGGCCTTGAAGTACAACATCAGCATCGACCGCGTGATCGGTGCCATTCTGCTGGGGATTCTCACTTACGACGCGAACCTGCTGATCATCGAGCCCGACGGATTGGCCCAGCACCACCCCGCGAACCGATCGTTCCAAGCGAGCCAGAGCGTTGCGAAAGCGGTGCCAGCGCGAAAACCAGCGGAAAAGAAACAGTCGCGGCAACGTGTCTCCGCAACGCGAGAAGTTCCCAGGCCGACTCCGACCAGAGGTCCGAAGAGTTCATCAAGCACGAAGCAGACCGAACCCAAGGCCGCCGGCCGAGCGACCAAGAGGTCGCGTCCCGAGCGGTAAATCCAAGAGCGATCCATGTCGATCCTGATCGTCGTCGATAACCCTAAGGACTGGCATCTTCACATCGCGGGGGTCGAGGTGGTTTCCGCGCGGAACTACCTTACCGAACCGCGTTTCACCGAGATCAAAAACGCCAAGATCTTCAACCTGTGCAAGTCGTACAGCTACCAGAGCCTTGGGTACTACGTATCGCTTCTCGCGGCCGCTCGCGGGCACAAGCCGCTGCCAGCGATCGCGACGATCCAGGATCTCAAGATTTCGAGCATGCTTCGGATCGCCAGCCACGAGCTGGAGGACACGATCACTCACGCGCTAGGAACTTTGCGTTCGAACAAGTTTGTGCTGAGCATTTACTTCGGCAAGAACATGGCGGTGCGGTACGAGCGGTTGGCGCTCGCGCTGTTCAACCAGTTCCCCGCCCCGCTGCTGCGAGCTGAGTTCCGCCGCGACGAGGACGGGTGGGACCTGAAGAGCCTGCGCCCGATCGAGGCCGACGAGATCCCGGCCGACCACGTTCAGTTCGTGGTGAAGGCCGCGACGCAGTACTTCACCAAGCCGGCGCGACGCAGTCGCAAGGTGGAGACGCGGTACGATCTGGCGATCCTGCGCAGCGAGGACGAGAAGCACCCGCCGTCAGACGAGAAGGCGATCCGCAAGTTCGAGAAGGCGGCCGAGTCGATGGGTTTTTCAGTCGAAGAGATCACCAGCGACGACTACGGGCGGATCGGCGAGTTTGATGCTCTGTTCATCCGAGATACAACCGCCGTCAATCACCACACGTTCCGCTTCAGCCGGCGGGCGCAGGCGGAGGGATTGGTGGTGATCGACGACGCCGAGTCGATCTTGAAGTGCGCCAACAAGGTCTATCTCGCGGAGTTGCTGCGGCACAACCGCATCCCGTCCCCGGAGACGATCATCATCCATCGCGGGAACTGGGAGCGTGTGCCCGCCGCGCTTGGGCTGCCGTTCATCTTAAAGCAGCCCGACAGTTCGTTCTCGCTCGGCGTGGAGAAGGTGAGCACGGTGGCCGAGTACGAGCAGCAACTGGAAAAACTCTTCCCAATCTCGGATCTTTTGATCGCGCAGGAGTACGTGCCGACGGCGTTTGATTGGAGGATCGGAACGATCGAGCGTCAGCCGCTCTATGCGTGCCGATATTTCATGGCCGACAACCACTGGCAGATCTACGACCACAAGAAGACCGGGGACGACGCGCTGGGCAACTTTGACACCTGGCCGGTCGACGCAGTGCCGCCGGAGGTGCTGCGGGCGGCGATCAAAACCGCGAACCTGATCGGCGACGGGCTCTACGGCGTGGACATCAAGGAAGTGAACGGAAAACCGCTCGTTGTTGAGATCAACGACAACCCGAGCATCGACAGCGGCGTCGAGGACCAGGTCCTCGGCGACGAGATGTATCTCCGCATCATGCGATCGTTCTTGCGAAGGCTCGAATCTCGAGGCCGCTAAAAGTTTCACTCTGTTCGTGAACCCCGTGTGACGAGGTCGTCCGTGGCAGCACCATTCAATCTGTTCGAGGTCTTCGGTATCGAGCTTGAATACATGATCGTCAGCGCGAGCACGCTCGACGTGCTGCCGATCACGGATCATTTGCTCAGCAAGGCCGCCACCGAGCCCGGCGCGACGGCCCACCGCGAGGACGGCTCGCCGGTCGCCACCGAGGTCGAACTCGGCCCGATCTCCTGGTCCAACGAGCTGGCCCTCCATGTCGTTGAGATGAAGATGACACAGCCCGCGTCCGCGCTCGACGGGCTCGACGCGAAGTTTCAGTCGAGCGTGCAGCAAGCCAACGCGTTGCTTGCGCCGCTGGGAGGGCGGCTGATGCCGTCGGCGATGCACCCGTGGATGGACCCGTTCGGCGAGATGAAGCTCTGGCCGCACGGGTACAGCGACGTCTACGCGGCGTTCAACCGGATCTTTGATTGTCGTGGGCACGGTTGGGCAAACCTGCAGAGCATGCACATCAACCTGCCGTTCTCGGGCGATGCGCAGTTCGGGCGGCTGCACGCGGCGATCCGTACGCTGCTCCCGATCATGCCCGCGTTGTCGGCGAGCTCGCCGATCATGGACGGGCGAACGAGCGGGCTGATGGACAGCCGGCTTGAGGTCTATCGCAACAACGCCAGGAAAATCCCCGCCGCCGCGGGCCGCGTGATCCCCGAGCCGGTGTACACCGAGGCCGACTATCGCCGCGAGATCCTGGAGAAGGTCTACCTCGGGTTTGCGCCGCACGACCCGGCTGGCGTGCTGCGGCACGAGTGGGCCAACTCGCGCGGGTGCATCGCACGCTTCACGCGCAACGCCATCGAAATCCGCGTGCTGGACGTTCAGGAATGTCCCGCGGCGGACCTTGCGATCGCGCAGATCATCACGTCCGTGCTCGGTGCGATCTGCTCGGGCCGACTGGGGCACTTGGACATGCTGCGCGCGCTCACGGTGGATTCGCTGGAGAAGCCGCTGCTGGCGACGATCCGTGAGGGCGAACGCGCGGTGATCTCGGATGCTGAGTACCTCGATGCACTCGACATTGCGCAGCAAGGCGATGCGAACGTTACCGCCGCCGAGGTTTGGAACAGGTTGATCGCGCTCTGCGTGCCGTCGTCCCGGCAATCACCGGCGCTCAGAGCGTGGCTTGAAACATGGCGCACGCAGGGCACGCTGGCGCGGCGAATCTTGACAGAGATTGGCGGTGACGATTCGCGTGCGAGACTCGCGCGTACCTTCGGCCGACTCGCGTCGTGCCTGGATCGCGGCCAGCTCTTCATCCCGCAGCCCCCGGCACAGCCATGACCGCCCGCGTGGCCTCATCTCCGTACATGGGCGCGCCGCCCGGAAAACGATCCTTGCGGCGCGACATCGTTTGCTCGACGAGCGACGGCACAGCGTATTGCGTGATGCTGGGCGTGGGTGAGACGTACCTGCCCGCGTTCGTGCTCGCGCTCGGGTTGGGGCAGGTTTTTTCAGGGCTGATCGCGACGCTGCCGATGCTGGCCGGAGCGCTGCTGCAACTCGTGACGCCGCTGGGCGTGCGCGCGATGCGGTCGTACCGCTCATGGATCGTGCTGTGCGCGACCTTGCAATCGCTCACGTTCCTGGCGCTGGCGGCCGCCGCGGTTCTCGACGCCGCGCCGCCTTGGGCGATCTTTGTGGCGGCGACGATGTACTGGGCGACAGGTCTGGCGTGCGGGCCGGCCTGGAGCACATGGATCAGCCTGATGATCCCGCCGCGAATCCGCGCGAAGTACTTCGCACAGCGCACACGCTATTTGCAGGTAGGCGTTCTGGTCGGGATCCTGCTCGCCGGCTGGGTGCTCAGCTCGTTCGCGGGCTCGGACTATTCGTCAAAGCTCGAACCGGGAAGGCTGAACTCAAGCTCGATCGGAGAGATCGGCGGCCTTCGTCAGACCATGCTCCGCGGCTTTGGTGTCATCTTTGCACTGGCGGGCATAGCACGCGGCGTGTGCACGGTGCTGCTCGCGTGCCAGAGCGAGCCGCGTCCCCTGCCTCACGAGCACGCGGCGGTGAGCACGCAGGAGCTCTTCGGCCGGGTGCGCCGCAGAGCCGACGGGAAGCTGCTCGCCTACGCGGCGGCGATGGCGGTCGCGACGCAGATCGCGCAGCCGTTTTTCAACCCGTACATGCGCACACACCTTGAACTGGGCGAGGACCGGTGCGCCATTCTTCTGGCGGCCTCGTTCCTGGGGCGCATCATCGCGCTGCCGTGGCTCGGGCGGGTCGCGCACCGCTCCGGCGGTCTACGTGTGCTGATGCTCGGCGGGCTCACGCTCGTGCCAGCCGCCGGGCTTTGGGCCATCTCTGGGAATTTTTGGTTCCTGATCGTGACGCAGTTGATCGTGGGGGCCGCCTGGGCGGCGCACGAGCTCGGCGTGTTCCTGCTCTTTCTCGAGACGATGCCCGAGCGTGAACGCACCAGCGTGCTGACCAAGTACAACGTGCTCAACTCGTTCTGCATCGCAACCGGATCGGTGCTGGGCGGATGGTTGATCGAGGCCAACGGGCGAACGGCGGGCGCCTATATCGTTTTGTTTGTTGTCTCCTCGGCCGCTCGTGCGCTCGCGCTGGTGTTGATCTCCAGGATCCGCGACCCTGTACCGCATCCTCCAGATCTCGTCCTAGAGCCGCTCTCGGTCCGGCCTGACGCGGGGTCGGTTGACCAGCCGATTCTGGCCAGTTTTAAACACTCTGATGACAGCGCGGGCGATCCGCCGAATCGATAAGATACGTCGAGCTTGGGAAGTTCTTGGCACGGTATAGTCACCTCTATCTGGGTTACCGGGGGTCGAGCATTTGAGTTCCGCTTTGAAGTATCTTCTGATCTCACTGGCTTATTTCGCGAGCTATCTGCTGCTTGCGCTGCTAAGCCAGGGCCTTTGGACCGAGCACAACGTGCTGCCGTGGTACCCCCAGGCGGGGCTGGGGCTGAGCTTGGTTTTGGTGTTCGGGCCCCGCTTCGCGTTCAATGTCGTCCTTGCCTCGACGCTCACGGCACTCTTCTGGAACCCTGCGAAACTCGGACCAGCGTACAGCGTCGGCCTTGGCATCACAACCGGGCTTGGGTACGCCGCGGGCGCGCAGTTTCTGACGCGGGTCGTCCGTGTCGATATCCGTCTGCAGCGCTCGCGCGATGTCTGGTGGTGCGTGCTGGTGGCGTTCGTGCTACCGATCTTTGTCGGGGCGGCGGGCCTCGGGTGGTTCGTCGCGGCGGGCGAATTCGGCCCGGAGAAGTACCTTACCGCGCTCACAGAGTGGTGGCTGGGTGACGCGATCGGGATCCTCTCGCTGCTGCCAGTGATGCTGACGGTCATCCTCCCCAAGCTCGGCATAGGCGGGCGTCTGGCGCCCGACCACACCGCGCTGAGCGATCTTCAACCCAGGGCCGTCTGGGAGATTGTGGCGCAGCTGAGCGCGATCGCGCTGACGCTCTTTCTCGTGTTCGGCGCGCCCGCGACAACCTCGATGCACGTCGCGCACCTTCTTTTTTTGCCGCTGATCTGGATTGTGAGCCGGCACGGGTTGCGCGGCGCGGCCTGGGGCGTGGCCTTGCTCAGCGGGGGCACGAATCTGAGCACTTTCCTCTTCTCCGCTGAGCCGTACTCCATCTTCGAACTGCAAGTGCTCATGCTCGGGATGGCGGTGTCGGCCCTCTTGATGGGCATGGTCGTCAGCGAACGCGAGCGTGGCAAGCAAGCTCTCGCCCAGAGCCAGCGGACGAGCGCCGCCGTGCTGGACGCGATCCCCGACCTGATGTTCCGGATGAAGCGCGACGGGACGTACGTCGATTATCACGCGCCTCAGGGTACGACGCTGCTCGTAGCGCCCGAGAAGTTCCTGAATCACACCTCGCTCGAGGCGCTCGAACCGTCGCTCGCGCGGATCACCATGGAATCGATCGACAAGGCACTGACAACCGGCGGTCTGGCGCAGGGCGAGTACAGCGTCACGAGCGATCGCGGTCAGCGTCACTTCGAGACCCGCGTGGTCCCCGTCGGAAGCGACGAGGTGCTCTGCTTTGTCCGCGAGATCACCGCCCGAAAACAGCTCGAATCAGAGCTGATCCACTCGCAGAAGATGGACGCGGTCGGGCAACTGGCCGCCGGAGTTGCCCACGATTTCAACAATCTGCTCTCGACCATCTTCGGGTATGTTGGGATCGCGCGCGCCCAACTCGCTCAGGGCGACCCAACCTTGGCTTCGCTCGACGGGGTTGAATCTTCGGCACGCCAGGCGGCCGGTGTGGTGAGGTCCTTGCTGACATTCACTCGCAAGGGCGCGACCGAGTTCCGAACTGTGGACCTCGGCGAGAGCGTGCGCCGGGTTGCCAAGCTGATCCGCCCGACCTTGCCCAGCTCGATCAGCCTCACCGTCACCACGCCGGAGATCGACGGGAGGCCGGTCCCGGTGCCGGTCCGCGGCGACGAATCCCAGCTCCAGCAGGTCGTGCTCAACCTCGCGATCAACGCCCGAGACGCCATGCTCAGCGGCGGCGTGGTGAGTTTTCAGATCCAGACCGAACCGAGCAACGGCTCTCACGCCGCCACAGCCACGCTGCTCGTCACGGACACGGGCTCGGGGATGGACGCCACGGTCGCGAGCCGGATCTTCGAACCATTCTTTTCGACCAAGCCCAAGGAAGAAGCCTCCGGGCTCGGGCTGGCCATCACCCAGGGGATCGTCACCGCGCACGGCGGGACGATCTCGGTGCGATCGCAGCCCGGGAAGGGCACAACCTTCTGCGTACGAATCCCGCTGGACCCGACCTCCGCCACGTTAGAACCGATCAGCGCAAGACCGCCGATCGAGCCGAGCTGGGTTCTGGTCGTCGATGTCCACCGCCAAGTTCGAGAGTTCCTTGCATCGAGCCTCTCTTTCGCCGGATTCGCTGTTGAGCAAGCGGACGGTGTAGACTCCGTGAGACGAGCGATGCAACATCACACCCAACTCACCGCGGCCGTGGTCAACGCAGACATGGATGGCACGCTCACTGTCGATTGCGTGCGTGAGCTGCACAGGCTCAGCCCCGTGGTCCCGATCATCGTGCTGGCCTCACACCCCGAGGCCGCTCTGCACGACGAGGGCCAGGAGTTTCGTTCACACGTCCGCGTGCTGGGCAAGCCGTTCCAGATCGCTGACCTGGTTACGATGGTGAGATCTCTCGCGGCGGTTCCCAGTGAGGACCAGGTTTCATCGGCGTCAAACCAACATCAGGAGCCAGCTTCATGAGCAAGCCGATCCGCGCTATTCTGGCCGACGATCACGCCCTCGTCCGCTCCACCCTCGCGAACTGGTTTCGAGGGACGACGGACATCCAAGTCATCGCCGAAGTCAAGAGCGCAGAGGAAGCGCTCAACGAGTGCATACGCGTTCCACCAGACGTGCTCGTCATGGACATCGACATGCCCGGGCTCTCTTGCTTTGACGCCGCCCGCACCATCACGGCCCGCTGCCCCAACATCCGCATCGTCTTCCTCAGCGCGTTCATGCACGACCGCTATATCGAAGAAGCGCTCGCGGTCGGCGCATCGGGCTACGTGACCAAAGGCCAACCGCCTCAGGCTGTCACCGACGCCGTCCGTGCGGCGGCGAGCGGCGGGACCTACTTCGTTCCGGAAGTTCAAGCCCGGCTGGTCGTTGACTCCAACGGCGTTCGTCTCTCGGGGCGGCGGCAGACGAGGATCTCTATGCTCACCCCGCGTGAGCTCGAAGTGCTCCGGTACATCGCGCGCGGGATGTCCAAGAAAGAGATCGCCGACACGATTCACCTGAGCGTGAAGACCGTGGACAACCATTCGACGAGCCTCATGTCCAAGCTCGACATCCACGACCGCGTGGAACTCACGCGCTTCGCCATTCGCGAGGGACTGGCCGAGGCGTGACCAAGATCGGGTTCCACGGTACGGGATAGCCGCTCTGACCCGCCAGTTTCGCCGGAACAGTTTCGCCGGCACAGTGTCGCAGGGACAGCGCCGCTGGGCCAGCATGATGGACCGGTTGCAGGGTTCAGGTGCGATCGGCTCGCGCCTCACGAGCCCTCGTGCTCTGAGACTTCTTCAACAGGTTTGGACTCTGCCGTCAGCGTGCGTGCGACGACGAGCGGTTCCGATCGCTTTGGACCGTGCCCGCGGGCCGCCTTCTCGCCCGCTCGAAGCGCGCGATCCAGCAGCTCTTCGATCCGACGAGTCCTGAACCGCTCATCGTCGAACACAGAAAACGCGGTGGTCGATTCGCGAACCTGACCAGGTGGAACAACCGCCCGATTCCCCTGACGCGAATCTGCGGGGCGGTTGGCGGGCGCGCGGGCCGAGTCAATCGCCGAAGTGTCCACGAGCATCAGCGGCTTGAGGATCGGCCTTGATCCCAGCCCCGCCACGCCACCCCCGAAGAGTGAATCGGGCAGCTTTCCAACGTAGAACACAGTGCCCGGGGGGATCAGCGCGACGAGGCCCGACGTGCTCCCGATGTATGTTGATCGAGGGAACACGGCGGTGATCCCGCCGCTGCGCCGCGCGAACTTGCTGGATGATCCCTGCCCGAACTTGTAAACCCGATCGAACCCGCTCGGCACACGCAGGTCCAGAGGCACGACCCGACGATTCGCCGACAGCGGCCCCGTGTCCGCCACGCCCTGCTCGACCGGCTGCAACGCACGCCGATCGACCTGGCCATTGCTGATCGACGGCAACACAAAGAACAGCAATGCAACGGCCACCGACTTCGCGGGCCGACGCGCAGCAACCGCCAGGCCACCGAACTCGCCGGACCACCATGTTCTTATCCGTTCCATGGTCCTCCCGCCTCAAGATCCGCGCAACGTGATCCGAAGCACAACACGAACCGCCGCCTTAGGGTCGGCCTCGGGAAGTTCGTCGAGCGCCACGCCCTTCGCTCGCCACGTGAAAATCGCGTGCAAGAGCGGTTCGTCGACCGAGCCTGAGCCCGTCTTCTCGCCATTCAAAAAATCTGCGTCGATCACCTTCCCGTTGCGACCGAACGCGATCCACACCACGGGGTTTCGGGGCGATGCGGTGAGCTGCGTTGTCACAGACCAGCGCGGGTTGGTGGTCTTGATCTCAAGCCCCTCGGCCGCCGCGGGCCTACCGGGCCTGACGTTGATCGCTTCTTTCATGGCAGCCGCCACCGATTCGCGGTCTGACATCACCCCAGGACGATCGCCCGAAACACGCTGCGGCTTTGCAAGCCTCTTTTCCGTATCAACACTCGGAGGGCTCGGTGGCTTCGGATTCGCCGGAGGAGCCAGAGGCGGAAACAACGGTGTCGGCGCCACAGCTGGCGATGCTTCTGGAACCGCAGGGCTGGGTTGCGGGTCCAAAAGTTCTAGTATCGGAACCTCGCGCGAAGTCGAGATCACCGGTTTCTCTGGGGGGGCCTCCGTCTTCGCGGGCTCAACCTTCACCGCTTCCGCAGAGCGAGGAGTTTCGAGATCGACCGTCTTCGACTTGGTCTGCGGCCTTAAGTTGGCCTCAATGATTAAGGATTCTGTTGGAGCCGAACGCTCGTCAGGCAAGGCCTGCGGAAGCTCAGGAGCAGCCCGCTGGTTCGGCAACTGATCCGGCATCAGCTTAGCTCGAGCATTATCCTCCGCTTTGGCCCGCTCCTGAACTTGAGGTTCGGCACGAGCGGTCAGCTCAGTGCTCGGCAGCGAACTTGGTTCGAGAATCGAAGCCGAGATCTTTTTCGTGATCGAGTTTGAGGTCGAATCTGGGATCGGCTGCGCGGCCAAATCTGCGATCGCTTCGGGCTGAGCCTGGGTCGCCACGGAGGTGTCCGAAGAGGCGATCTCCGACTGATCTGCCCCCGCCTGCCCCGCGGCTCGCAACGACATTGCCGCCTGCTCCACCGACGCCAGAGGCCCGCTGTGTTCGCTAGGATCCGAGAACCCCAGCCACGTCTCGGTCACCACCGAAGATTTTTCGATCCCCAGATGCAGCTGTTTCTCCCGGAGTTCGTCCTTAGGCTGATCCGCCACATCGGGAATCGTAAGCGTCACAGCCACTTCCGAGACTATGTTCGTATTTTGAAAGGATCCTAATAGATCGCCGTATCGAACGAGCGCGCCTGCGACCGCCACATGGAATCCCACGCTGACGAGCAAGCCCGTGGTGAGCGACCGAGTTGTGCCGATAGAAGTTTCCATGCTGAACCCGCACGCTCGCGAGAAGATCTGGGGTACCGGGCCGACTTGGACCAAGTGATCCCAAAGAATAGGAAGCCTTTGCCTCGGCGAAGGATCCGCCCGATAGGGATGTGCGTGAAGACCTTTGAGAAGATTCCTCGTGCGAACCCTGCGATCCATGCTTTGGAAAAACGATCACGTCTCATCTCGATTCTCGCTTTGATGACACTGGTCGCCAGCGCCCTCAGCCCGGCGCTCGGGCAGAACGCTCAAGCAGCGCCAGACCTCGCGTTGAAAGCGTCGTCGGCCTTTGCAACGAGCACCCCGACACCGGCGGCGCTCTCCCCGGGCGATCTGGCCCCCGGCCTGTTCATCGCCCAATGGCTGCGTGGCCGACCCATGCCGTCCTTCACGCCCGACTCGGTCTCGGTGGTCGTCTTCTGGGCCAGTTGGTGCGACGCGAGCGTCGCCGCAATCTCGACGCTCAACGCGGTGCAGAGGCGTTTCGCCGAGCAACAGGTCCGCCTGATCGCGATCTCTTCACGCGACAGCGAGGGCGAGAGCGTTGCGCGCATGAAGGCCCGGCTTGATTCCTCCGCGATCCCGATCGAGTTCTCCGTCGCTTTCGACGAGCGCCGCCGCACCGCGCACGCCTGGCTCGATGCCGCCGAGCAGGAGTACATCCCGACCGCGTTCATCGTGGACCGCACGGGCAAGGTCGCGTGGATCGGCAGCCCACTCTGGCCAGCGGGAGAGTTTCAGGAAGCCGTGGCCGCCACCGTCGCGGGAGAGCTCGACGCTCGAGGCCTTGAACGCCTTCGTGATCGCTGGTCTAACTTCGTAAGCCGTGTCCAGACGCTGGAGGGCGAAGCACAGCAGGCCCAGATGACCGGCCAGCTCGACACGGCCGCTCGGATCTTCGATCAGCTCATCACGCTCAACGTGCGCAACGCACCCATGTACACCATCAACAAGTTCTCGATGCTCCTCACCAGAGGCCGGGAGGAACAGGCCTACGAGTTCGCCCGCGCAGCGATCGTCGGGCCGTTGCACAACGACGCGAGCATGCTCAACGAGCTCGCGTGGTCGATACTCGACGAGGAAGGGTTGGAGAAACGCGACTTCAAGCTCGCTCTCGCCGCCGCGCGCCGGGCCGAGGAACTCACGCAGGGCCAAGATCCCGCCATTCTCGACACCATCGCCCGCGCGTACCAGTGTTTGGGCGATCTAAATCAGGCGATCGCTTTCCAGACTCGCGCGGTCGAACTGGCGCCCGAAGACTCTGAGCGGACCCAGTACGCCGAAAAACTGGTCGAGTACCGCAAGGCTAGGGGACTTGAGAATCGATAGACGATTCGTGAGCCAGCGATCGGAGTGCAACGCTCCGGCCTACAACGAGATCTTCCCGAGCCGGATCGCCGCGCCGCCCGCCGACCTGACCGCCTTCCCGCCGACCGGCTGAAACTCTCCCGTCAGGTCTACAGCCTGATAGTCCAGGGTGTCCTTGGTCTTGTCCAGCAGGCTGAGGTCAAATAGGTAGCCCGGCCCCGGCGGCATCGGCTGGAGCGTTTTCTGTGTCTCTGCCTCGTCAAGAACCCACTCCGCCAGCACCGACCCGTCGGGCTTGGTCATGCGGAACGTGAACGAACCGGGCACAGCGATCGGCACTACGCTTCGCTGCTGATCGAACACGAAAACGGTGATAGCGACGCTGTCCACATACCCGTTCCCGTTCGTGTCGCGCGGTGAGGCCGCGAACAACTGCACGGCCGACGGCGCGACATCGCTCGGCTGCCGGGGAACACTACGGGCGCGAGGGTTCGTCGTCACACAGCCCGGAGCAAGGCAGAGAAGCCCCGCACACCACGCAACCCCGCACAGTACTTGGAGAACGCTGACAGTCTGAATCTGCGCACGCTTCATTGTTTCCCTCGTTAGCGCGGCCGATCCGCCTGTTGGTTCAAACGCTCCAGCTCACGCCTCGCCTGCTCAAGCGCCGCGGCGCTCGTCGATACCTTCGTGGTCACCGGCGGCGGGAACACAACTTCACCACGCGGTCCGCTCGGCGCAGTCGGGTCACTCTCCGGGCCTTCATTCGCCGGATTTAGGCCCGGCGCTTGGCCCGGCATCCGCGGTGCTGCGATCAACGACGGCGGAGTTCCCGTCGGCAAGTCCAGCTGGCGGATGTAGTCACGCACCTTCGATGAGTCCTCGAGCCGGTTGATCTCCTGCTCGGTGATGCGGTTGATCCGATCGACCATCTGATCTGACTGCCCGTCGATGGCCGCGCCCGGAACGATCCGCGGCGTCAGCACCACCAGAAGCTCCGTTTTCACATTGGACTTCTGTTTGGTCACGAACGGCCAGCCTAGAACAGGAATATCTCCAAGAAACGGAACCTTCGACACGCGCTCCTGCTCGCTGGTTTGGATCAGCCCGCCGATCACCACGCTCTGCCCGTCCTTCACTGTTACGATCGTGTCGAGCGTGCGTTTGGTGATCACCGACGCGAAGAAGTCCTGGCTGATCTGTGTCGTCTTGCTCGACAACGACGAGATCTCCGGCCTGATGTCCATGCGCACAAAGCCGTCCGCGTTGATCGACGGCGTGACGTTCAAGATGATCCCCACGTCCTGCCGCCGGATGTCCGACCGCGTCGTCCCCGTCGTCAGTCGCTCGATGTTGTTCACCACCGCGATGTCCTCGCCGACCTGGATCTTGCCCTGCTGATTGTTGCTGACCAGGAGCTGGGGGTTGCTAAGCACCTCCAGCTTGCCCTGCACCTCCAGCGCTCGGATCAGCAGGCTGAAGTCCGTCGCCGACACCGACAAGTTCGGCACGCCCAGCGCCGTCGCCACGCCGGGCCCGCCGCCCAGCGAGCCGTACGTGAGCCTTTGCCCGCCGAACGGGCCGAATTTCATGTCTACGCCCCAGGTGTCGTCGCTGTCGATCGTCACCTCGGCGAGCAAGACCTGGATCATCACCTGCGGCGGCGCACTGTCGAGCTCCTTCACAATCTTCAGCACCGTCTCCGTAAACCGTGGCGAGGTCGAGATCACGAGCTTGTTGCTCTTGTCGTCGCCAATCACCGTAACTTCCTGCTCAAGCTGCCGCATCAGCGACCCGCTCAGACCCGGGCCCAGCGTCGTCCTCTGGACGTCCGCGTCGCCCTTGAAATACTTCTGCAGCGTCGTCTCGATCTCCTTGGCCTTGGCGTTGCGAAGGTGATAGACCGTGCGCTCACGCTCGGTCGCTTCGATGCTGTCGAGGTCCGCGATCAGCTTGTGAACAAGACTCAGATACTCCTCGGTGCCCGACACGATCAGCGTGTTCGTGCGCGCGTCGATCGCGATCGAGAGCCGTTGCCGCTCGTCGGGAACGGCCGTGACGTTGACACCCTCAAGACCGCTCGGCGCATCGCCAGCCTGATCCGGCTTGGGCTTTTCTTGCGACTGCGCCGGGAGCAACACGTAGCTGCTCCCCTGCTGGCGCAGGTCGAACGTGTCGCGCAGCAGCTCCGCCATCTGCCGCGCATCGGCGTTCAGCAGGTGGTACTTTTCGATCTTCCGGGAACCAGCCGACGTACTGTCGAGATCTTCCACGATCTCACGAACCAGGGCGCACATCTGCGGCGGAGCGGCAACGACGATCGAATTGCTCCGGAGGTCCGGCGTCAGCGTAACCTGGTCGCGGATCACTCCATCAACATCCGCCTCCGTCGGCGGTCTGCCGATCTCACCCGCCACCTGCTTGACCAGGTTCTCGCGGAAAAACTGGATCTTCGTGGCCTGACGCCCGCCGAGCCCGGAGTTGGTCCCGCTGATGGGGCGCCCCGCCAGCACGTTCTCCAACAATCGCACGAGCTCGAGCGCGTTGGCGCTCTTGAGCTCGATCCGCTCGATCTTCCGGATCGTCTTGATCTCCGCGCTGTCGAGCTGCGCAACGATCTTGCGAACTTCCGAGATGTCCTGCTCCGTGCCACCGACCACGATCGAGTTGAGCCGCACGTTGGCCAGCACGCTCACAGCATCGGGCCCGCGCCGCGCGTTCTCTTTCTCGACGTACATCTGCTTGAGCGATGCGACCGCCTCTTCCGCGGGCACACGCACGAGCTGGATGATGTCGTTACGACCGGCCCCGGCCAGCCGGGCCGCGTCGGCGGTCAGCGCCGCGATCACTTCCTTCACAACCTGAAAGTTCTCCTCGCTGGACGCGATGATAAGCAAGTTGTTCACGGGCTCGGCCTCGACGCTGAACGCGTCCGCGGCCGACTTCAGCGAGCCAGCCCGCAGCCCCGCGTCGATCCGCTCCTTCATCAGCTTCTCGATCCGTGGCGCGAGTTGCTTCACGTCCGCGTTGGTCACGGGGATCACGTGCAACCCCACGGAGCTGTTCGACTCTTCCGAATCCAGCGTGTTCAGGAGGCTTTCTAGGATCGCGAAGCTGCGCGGGCTCGTCGAGACGATCAGCGAGTTCGTGCGCGCGTCGGGTGAAACGATGATGCGGTCCTCGATACGCGACGATCCTACAGCCTCACGCTGCTTGAAGATGTCCTGCACGACGCCCGCCACGCGGTCCGCCGACGCGTGCCTCAACGGAAAGGGCCTCACGCTGTTCGACCCCGACGCTTTCTCGATGTCAAGCATTAGCACCAGCTGCTTGACCACCGCGATGTTCGCCAGCGTGCCCACCACGATCAGCGAGTTGGACTGCTCCTCGGGCGAGATCACCAGCCCCGTGACCGGCGCGAAGAGGTCCGCCTCGATCATCCCTGAACCCGGGCCGTTCTTCGAATCGCCCTTGCCGCCGTTAGGCTTCGTGCTCGCATCCGGCACACCACCAGCACTCGTGCCGTCAAATCCTTTCGCAATCTCCGCCAATCTCAGTCGCCCATACTGCTTCTGCAGGCCGATCGCCTCGGGCGCGGTCGCCGTCCCTTGCACGAGAACCTGACGGAGCTTCTGCGCGAGCGGCACGGCGTCCGCGAACTTCAACGGCAAGATCGCTGGCTCGATCCACTTGCTAGTCTCGTCGCTGTCGAGGTCCTTCACGAGCACCTCTACAAACGCGACCGCCTCTTCACGCCCCGCCACGATCAGCAGGTTGGTGCGTTCATCGACCGACACCGCGATCTCTCCGGCGAGCGCTAGACCAGTCGTGGTCGTCGGTAATCCCTGCCGCTTCGTGCCCGGCAGACGGCGGAGGGCTTCACCCTGCTTGAAGAGTTCCTCTACGACGCCCTTGATCCGAATCGCGGCAGCGTTCTGAAGCGGGAAGAGACGCACGACCACCGCTTCACCCATAGGCAGCGTGTCGAGCGTTTTGATGATCTCCGTCAGCGTTGCCACATTGGAAGCCGTCGACGCGATGACAACCGAGTTCGTTTCGTTGTCCGGGATCAGCCGGATCGGCGCAGTCAGGTCAAGCTTCAAATCAACAGATCCCACGCCGTTGCCCGCGATCGAGAGCCGGCGCACGTGCTCGGCCAGAGCCCGCGCCGGACCAGTCTGACTCGACTGCTCCCCAGGCTTAAGCATGGCCTTGAGCGTGTCGATCAGCGGCGTCGCGCTCGCTTTCCGAAGAGCGATCACCGCGACCTTCTGCTCCGAGTTGATCGGCTCGGCATCGAGCGCTTTCACAAGCTCCGACACGGCGCGGCTGTCGCCCGGGTTCGAGAGGATCGCCAGCGCTCGCCGCGTGGTCATCGCCACGATCGTCACGGGCTCTGAGACAACACCCGGCCGATCCGCGGCCTGAGGCTTGCTCAGCCCCATGTCATCGAGCGCCTTCTTGATGTCTTCGGGGGCGTTGTTCACGATGTCCACGATGAGCACGCTCTGCCCGAGCTGGGTTGCTTGACCAGCAGCGCCTTCACGCTCGACAAACGCCGGGACATCAAGCTCGGCGATGACCTTCACAAGCTCGCCTCGCATGCGCGGGCTGCTCATCACCACCAGCGTGTTGCTGCCGCGATCGACCTCGATGGCGAGCGTCTCGCCCATCTGCTGCGCGAGCGGCGTGAAGGTTGCGAGGAGAGTCTGCCGCAGCCTCGACGCGGGGACGTGCTTGAGCTTGACAACCTCGGGCGACATCCGCGTCAGTTCGCCCTTCTGTTGCAGCGTTTCTGCGAGCGCCCTGATCTGCGCGAACTGGGCGTCGTCGGCCCGGACGATCAACGCTCCGCTTGTGTCGTCGCCGAGCACAACAACAGAACGAGGCCCGCCGGTGCGCTGACCGGTCGGGCCAAGCAGGAACATCTCACGGATCGCCGACGCCAGCACCGACGGCTTGGCGGTGCCCGTCAGCGGGATCACCCGCGCTTCGGGGAGGTTCGCAAATCCCGGCAGATCAAGCTGAACGACGATCGCGCGGATCCGCTCCAGATCGCGCGGTGCCGCGAAGACGACGAGCGAGTTTGTCAGCGGCTCGGCGCTCACCGCCGGGCGACCTTCGGTGTCCACGAGCACGGTCGGTCCGACGAATCGATCGTCGCTCCGATCACGCCCGTTGTTGCCGCCATTGTTCCGCTGCTGGCTGATCAGTTGTTGCCGAGCCTGATCTTCGAGCGGCGCACGGAATCCTTCATTGAGCGATCGGGCAACGCTCGCGGCGTCGGCGTGCGTGAGTCGGATCACGGTAAGTTGACGCGAAGTGTCGTAGTCCTTCGTATCAAGCTTGGTGAGCAGGGCACGGATCCCCTCCCACTCCTTCGCATCGCCGCTGATAACTAGCGAATCCGACGCGGGGTCGGGGATAATCGTGACGCTCCGCGCCGCGGGTGACGCCGCTTCCGGCGCGTTTCGGCCGTAGAACACTTCAAGCGCTTTTCCGGTCTGCTTGGCGTCGGCGAACTGCAGCTTCACAAACTCCGTCCGTCGCGCGGTTGAATCTTTGACATCGAGCGCCTTGACCATCTGCTCGATCTCGTCGATCTGGTCCTGCGGCGCAGAGATTGTGAGAGTGTTGTCGGTCGTCGTGTAGTCCACGCTGGCCTGCTGCTGGCCCCCCGATTGACCAGGCTCGCCGCGCGATCGGCTGCGCAGCATCTGGTTGACAGTGAAGTACGCGTCGTCGGCCATCGCGTTCTCAAGTCGGATCCGTCGGAACGCGAAAAGGCTCTTCACAGGCTCTTTGTCGAGCGTGTTGATCTGGTCCACCACAAACTTGATCGCCTCGGCCGACCCCGTGAGCACGAGCGAGTTGCTGCGCCCTATCGGCGTGATCGTGACTTTGACATTCGTCGGGAGCGCCTGCTTCAGGGAAGCCGCAATCTCGGTCGCACGCGCCGAGGCGAGCGTGACCGTTACCATGTTCGCGCTCTCCGGGCCCGGCGGCCGATCGAGCTGCTTGACCAGCGCGTTCACCTGCTCAAAGGCCTCATTAGGCGCGGAAACAATAAGCGAGTTCGTGCTCGGCTGCGGCGTGACGATCACCTGCTCGTCGCCCGCGTTTCCGGGCCGGCTGAACATCGAACGCAGCGTCGTCGCGGTCTCCTGCACGCCGCTGTTCGTCAAGTAGTAGATCTCGAATCGTCGATCCTTGCCCACGTCGGCCTGGTCGATCTGGGCGACCAGATCCTGAATGAGCTTCGCGTTCTCGGCGTCCGCAGAGACCATTAGCACGTTACCGTCGGTCGAACCGATAACCGAAACCGGAATCTCATTCAGGTTTAGCGCTCGCGCACGCTCAGAGAAAAACTGTTGCAGACTCTGCGCCGCCCGTCCTGCCCGCGCATGACGCAGCGCGATCGATTGAACCTGCTGCCCGCTCGCCGTGCCGACCGCATCGAGATCCTTGATGTAGCCAATCGCTTGCTCGACTCGTTCCACTTTCCCCACGACAAGCACGGCCTTGCGCTTGCGGTCGATCTCTATCGTCACCGCGTCGGGGTCCGGACCGCGCCAAGTCCGCCAACCCGGCGTCAACATCGCTCGTTCAACCACCTGCTTCACCGCCGCGAGATCCGCGTTGACCACCGCCAGCGTTCTTACGGTCAGCTTCGTCATCTCCCCCTCGGGCGTGTCGAGGGCGACGATCACACGCTCGACCGTGGCGATGGCGTCGGCCGAGCCCATGACGACCAGGCTGTTCGTCCTCTCGTTCGGCTCGATCATCAGCCGCTCGTCCGCGCCATCGGCGTTGCCGCGCTGGCCCGTCGATCGCTCCCACTGCAACTGGTCCGCGATGTTCGAGAGCGTCGGACGCACGTCGTTCACTCGCGCATTCTTGAGTGTGATCACGCGGAACTGCATGTCGCGCGATTCGGCTGGCTTATCGAACGTTGCGGCAAGAGCTTTGACCTGCTCGAAATCCTCGTCAGACGCGGCGACGACGAGCGTGCCGCTCCGCTTCTCGCCAGCGATCGCGACGCGGTTCGCAACTTTCTGACCCGGTCTCGACGACACCTGCGCACGCTCGGAGAAAAACTTCTGGAGCGCCGCGGCCACGGTTCCCGCGTCGGCTCGTTCGAGCTTAACCGAACGGACGGGCAAGCCGCTCGTTTCGGCCGTATCGATCTGCGCGATCAGCGCTCGCACCTGGGCAAGATCGTCCTTGGAAGCACGTACCACCAGCACGCTCGACCCGTCCTGTGCAGAGATCCGGACTTTACTCTTGCGGCCCGGATCTCGGCCGACTAACACATCATCCACGATCCGCTGCACCGTGCTCGGTGTCGCTTGCTGGAGCGTGATGATCGCCAGTTCTAGGTCGTGATCATCCGACGGCGCGTCCGCGGCGGCCAGGAGCCTCTGGACCTCGGCGTGTTGCGGGTCCGACGCGGTCACGAGCATCGAGTTCGTCCGCTCGTCCGAAACGAAGCGAGCCTGAGGGAGGTCTTGCGCGGTGGGCCCTTGCCGCTGCGCGTCCATCAGCATCTGCAATGTCTTCGAAAGTTCGGCTGACTGCGCGTTCTTGAGCTCGTACCTGCGGATCGACAGGCGATTCTGCACCGGGCTCTGGTCGATTAACGCCACGAAGCGATCAAGCAACGGCATCGTCTCGGCGGGGGCCGTGACGATGATCGACGCGCCTCCGGGATCGGCGGTCACGCGGACCTGTGAGCCATCCACGATCCCGTTCACCATTTCGCCGTGATCGCCCGCGACGGTCACATCCAACCGACGCACGCGCTGGGCCTGCTGCCCACGCGGCGCGGCGCTGAGCAGGTCCGCGATCGCGTCCGCGGCCCGTCTGGCGGTGACCGAAGCGAGCGGGTAGATCTTGACCGTGACTTTCTTTGCGATATCCACCTGCGACACCGCGGCGATCAACGGGCCGACCGTATCAAAGTCGCTCGGGCTCGCAAGCACGATCAAGGCAGAACCGGCGGGGTCCGGGAGAATGCTGATCGCGCCCGCAAATCCGCCCGGGTTGTCCGGCCCCTTTCGCCCGATCTGCCGCGCTGTCTGATTGACAACCTCCGCGATCTGCCGCGCGTCCGAGCCATCGGGAAGCGTGACCACTCGGATAATCGACGCCTCCGCTGGCATCTGCTTCTCAAGCTCGGCGGCAAGAGCGGCGAGGCGATCCGTCATCCGAGGCGAACCGACGATCAGGATCGAGTTGCTCGCGCGATCAACCGCGATGGTAACCCCGGAGTCTTCATCGTCGTTCGCTTCGATGGGCGGCGGAGCTAGTGGCTGACTTGAAAGCTCCGCGACCCGCGGCTGTTCCAGCATCGCGATCGAGAAGTACAACAACTGGCTGATCGGCGCGACACTGTTCGGCGGAGGAGAGATCGCCGCAACACGGCCCGGAGCGTGACCAGCGTTCGTATGCGAGGCCTTCTTCTTAACACCCTCAGCGTCGTCGCCTTCAGGTGACCCTTTCGTTTTCTTGAGCAACTCATCGGTCGTGATGACCTCGACCTTCACCCCACCCTGTTGTTCGAGCAGGCGCTTGAGCGTGCGTGCCATCAGGGCCGCGTCCACCCGCGACCGATCGACGGGCACCATCCGCATCTGCCGGCTCGCGGAGAGCGTTGCCGAATCAAGGTGCGACGTCAGCGACTCGATCGATTTCATCTGACCGTCGCTGGCACGCACGATGAGCGAATTGCTCGCCTTATCGACACGCACGGTCGGCGGCTGTTCGACAGCTTTCTCCTCGGCGAAAATCGATTCCACGCTGGCCGCCAGCTCTGACGCGTCCGCGTTCCGCAGCGTGATGATCCGAACCGATCGCTGCGTGATGCCCCCCACCGTCGTCGGGTCGACGTCCAACTGCGTGATTACCTGCTCGGCCAGTTCGAGCATCGACGCGGGGCCGCTGACGACAACCGCGTTGAGCCTTCGTTCCGCCGACACGCGAGCTTTCTCGGGCGTCTTGTTCCCAGAACGCGACATGTACTCGACCTTCGCCCAGCCCGGGATCCCGTCGAGCGGGGACTCGCGCGTAAGAACCCCTTCGAGCACCGGCGCGACCGCCTCGGCCCGCGCGTGTTTGAGAAAGATCGTGCGCACACCAACGCCAGCCGGCTCGACCGAGTCGTCCATCGGCCGGATCAGCTCCGCGGCACGCTCAAGCTGCGACGGCGAACCCGAAACGATGACCGAGTTGCTCGACGGCTCCGCAGTCACACTCGGCTTCGGTTCGCCGGGCTTCACCGAACCTTCCAGCCCGCCCTTCAACGCGGCCGCGACCGACGCCGCCGATCCCTTCCGCAGGCTGAATACGCGGACTTCAACCGTCTCGGCCATCCCCGGCTGGTCTAGTACTTGAATCAGCTCACGGGCCATCGCAAGCAGCTCGGTCGGGACACTCATCAACAGCCGATTAGACTTGGCGTCCGCGTTCACGGTCGGTTGAGGGATCCCCAGCCCGGCACGCTCCGCACGTCGAAGTTCCTCGGGCCAGCGTGAACGATCGGCGAGCAACGACTGCACCGTCGTGCTCACGCTGCTCGCGTCCGCGTGCTTGAGACTGACAACTTCCAGATGGACTCGCGGCAGCGCGATCGCGCGATCGTCATACTCGCGGAGCTTCTTCACCGCTTCCGCAACTTGCTCCGGCGTGCCGATCGCCAGAATCGAACCCGACTTTATCTCCGCGACCAATTCTAACGGGGTCCGCCCCTGCGGAACTGTCGCGTTCACAATCTTGAGCACCGTGGCTGCAAGCGACACCGGGTCGGACTTCGCCGGCGTGTACGTCAGCGCAGCACGCTCGCCCGCGACCGCTGGCCTGTCGAGCCTCTCGATAAGCTGCTTGGCCAGTTCGAGCGTCGCGGCCGGGGCCGACACGATCAACGAGTTCACCCGCGCGTCAACCTCCACGCGGACCGTCGGAGCCTTGAACAGATCCTGACGTGCCTGCCGTGCATATTGCAGCTTCAACTGGAGCATGCGCGGGTCGGTGTCCTGCTGATCTGTCAGGAGGCGTTGCACCGTCTGCGCGAGCACGGTCGCGTCGGTGTGTTTCAACTCAAACGTCTCGACCTTGGGCGATCCTGCCTCGCTAGGCCTGATATCGAGCGATTTGACGACCTCTTCAATCTTGTTGAGATCAGCGTCGGCACCCGAGAGCACGAGCGCGTTGGCGCCCGGAGCCGCGGTCACCAGGGGCTTGGTGCCGCTGGGCAACTCCATCGTCGGGATCATCTGCGCAATGGTTTGCGTCATCTGCGACGCATCGCCGAAGCTGAGAGGGATCACGCGGATCATGCTCCGCCCCGCGTCGGCCGCGTCAGTATCCAGGCTTTTCACGAGCTCTTCAGCGATGCGCTGAACAGACTCCGGCGCAGAAACTATCAACGTGTTCGAGGCCGCGTCGCTCGCCACTTCCAGCAGCGACTTGATATCCACCACCGCGTTACCATCCGTGACCTGCTGCTCGCGCAACCGTGTAGTGAGCAGTCGCTCGAGCAACGGCTGCAATCGTTCCGCTCGCGCGTGCTTCAGCGAGTACATCTTGATCCCAGTCGTTGGCACATCAGGCTGCCCGTCGAGTTGCTTGAGAACCTTCTCGACCTGCGCGAAGATGACAGTCGGGCCGCTGACGATCAGCGTGCGCGTCGTCGGCTCGGTATCGACCGTGACCGGCGTTCCGGCGCCCGCGCTCTGCCCGGGCCCGTAGATCGCCCCCGTGGCCGCAAGGTTCTTGATCGTCGTCGCCACCGCCGCCAGCTCCGCACGGTTCACGCGGTAAGTCTTCAACTCCACGTTCTCAGCGAGTTTCTGCTGATCTAGATTCTTCACGATCTGTTCAAACCCGTTGAGCCGCTTGGCGGGCGCATCCACGATCAACGAGTTCGTGCCACGGTCGGCGCGAACCACGATCTCGCGCGGCCTCTGCAGATCAGGCCGCGGCTGACCGGTCCTCGGATCACGCGGTACCGGCGGTTCTGGGAACATCTGATCGATCGTCTTGGCAAGCTCTTCCGCACGCGCGATCTTCAGCGGAAAAATCCGAATCTCTCGGCCATCGGAGTCCACGGACTGCTGATCGTTCAACTGCTCGATGATCTGCTGGATCTCGGGCAACAGATCAGCATGCGCCGAAACAATCAGCGTGTTCGTGGCCGGGTCCGCCTGGATCTCCACGGGCTGCTTGTTCTTCTGCTCAATACCGCGCCGGTCGTACGACGATTGCAGCACCGTGGCAAGGTTCGCCGCGTCCGTCGTCCGCACATTCAGAATTCGCATCGGCGGCCGCTCTACGGACCGCTGGTTATCCAGACTGCGCACCAAAGCATCGATCACGACGAACTGTGCGGGCTGGGCCGCCACGAGCAACGAGTTGGTCGCCTCGATCGGCTCGAACACCGGGTCAGGCCCGCCGCCGATCTGCATTGATTTGCTCGACCGCATCAGGTCGGCAAGGAACGCGATCACCTCGCCGACCTTGGCGTTGCGCAGCTCGATCATGCGGATCTCGCGCGCCGGCCCCGTCTGCCGCTGCAGTTCGTCGAGCACCTTCACAAAGCGCTGCGTCCCTTCCACGTCGCCAACCACCATGAGCGAGTTCGTGCCCTCGTCGATCGTGACATCAACCGCGTTCGCGCCGGGGATCTGCTTGATCTGCGCCGAATAAATCTCCATCGCGCGGGCGCGAACGTCCAACGCCTTGGCGTTGGCGATCGGAACCACCCGCAGCCCTTTCTCTATCGGCACCGCCTGCAGGTCCTTGAGTATCGCTTCGACGCGCTCGAACGTCACCTCGTCGCCAGCCACGATCAGGGTCGAACTCTTAGGCTCGCTCTCGATCAGCACGTTCACCGGCGGCTTGCCCGGCTGCCCAGGGCCCGAGAGCGTCCCTTGCCTCGACAGCCCTTGCAGCGTTTGCGCGATCGACTTGAGGTCAGCGCCGATGATGCGGTACGTGCGGAGCCGGGCCGCCGGCGGGAGCTCAACGCGGTCGAGTTGCGCCGCGAGAGCCTTCAACGATTCCTGCCGATCCGCAGGCGCATCAATGATCAGCGAGTTGCTGCTCGCCTCGGCCGATACCGTGATCTCCTTGGCCTTCTGCAGCCACGGCATCGGCCGGTTCTGCCGATCGACCGGGACGGGAGGCAGCGGATAAAGCTTGTCCATCGCCGCAGCCACGTCGATCGCCTTGGCAACCTTCAGCGGGAACAACTGCGTGACCCGCTCGGGGCCGTCTTTCTTTTCTTTATTAAGGTCCTCCACGAACGCGCGGATCTCCGCGAGCAACGGCTCGGGCGCGGACACGATGAGCGTGTTCGTCGACGCGTCCGCGCTGATATCGACCGGCTTGGACGCGCGCTCGGCGGGCGCTCGGCCGCTGTACTGCTTGGTCAGCATCCCCGCGATCGTCGCCGCGTCCGCCGACTTCACCTGCACCAGCTTCAACGGCGGGAGCGTCGTCCGGTCCACCTGGTCCAGCCGCTTCACAAAGTCCGCGATCATCGCGTGCTGTGATTCCTCGGCCGTGACCAGCAGCGAGTTCGTGCGATCGATCGATTGAATCACTGGCTCCGACCAACGCTGCCCCGCGTCGCCAGCGCTCAAGCCCTTGAGCAACTCCGTCAGCGAACCAACGATGTCCTTGGCCTGCACGTTGACCACTTCAACCACGCGCGTCGCGCGCGGAGGAGGCATCAACTGCTGGGCCTGCGTCATCGCTTCCGCAAACATCTTCATCGCCGCGGGCTTGCCCGACACGATCACGTTGCGCGACGAAGGGTCGAACTCTGCGGACACCACGCCCGCCTCGGCCTCGCTCATCCCCTTGGTGCGGTCCGCGTACAGCTTCTGCGCACGATCAATCACGCTCACCGGGTTCGCGCTCGCGACCTGCACGACCCGCAACTCCTTCCCGGCCGCAATCTCAGCGTCCAATCGCTTGACCAACTGATCGATCACCGGCATCTGCGCCCGTTCGCCGCGCACGATCAGCGTGCCAAGTTCATCGAGCGGCTCAAACGTCGGCTCGTGGTACGCCGAGCCATCCTCGGGCGTCAGCATCGGCTTGGCGAGCCGCGCCAACCGCGGCGCGAGCTCGCTCGGCTTGACTTTCACCAACTGAAAAGTCCGTGATTCCAGATCAAACGTGGCGTTCGCCTGCGCGGACGTCAGCAACGCATCAAACGCCGTCAGACCGGCCTTGGATCCGATCAGCGTGACCGACCGCGACGGCCCGTCGAGCGTTGCGATCACCGGCTCTCGCTCTGACTTTCCAGTCGCCAAGTACAAATCCTGCGCACGCTTAAGCACCGCCGCCGGATCACCTGTCGCGATCCTCGCAACTCGCACTTCCTTGTCGCTCGTCGACGGAACGTCCAGCCCTTTGACCAACTGCTCAAACGACGCGACCTCTTCGGCTGGCCCGGAAACAATGATGCCCTTGCCGTCCGGCGTCGCTGCGAACTTCACGATCACCAGCTGCCTCGGAGTCAACAGCCGCCCAGCGATCTGCTCGACTTGAGTTGCGGGGATGTGGCTGAGCCGAATGACCGACGCGCGATTGTCCGAATTCAGGCTGTTTCCTTGTCCAAATCCAGTACCCGCCCCCACGCCGATCCCGGCCCCCGGGTCGATCTCGCTCAGCAGCGCCGCCGCCTGCGCGATCATCGCACGCGACCCGACCACGGTAATCTTGCCAGATTCCGTCAACGGCAGCACTGTCGGCTTGCGGTTGGCGGGCACCGTTGCAAAGAGCCCGTTAAGCTTCTCCGCGGCCGCGGCTGGCAACGCCACGGCAAGCGTGAACGTCGTCATTTGAGTGCCGTCGGATCCGCCATCGGGCGCATCCAGCAGCGCGACCAGTTCCTCGGCCGTCCTGATCCGACTGGCTGACCCTACAGCGATAATCGAGTTGGTCCGTGCATCCGGCTGCAGGTTCAGGCCCGCGACCGAGATGTCCTGCACCGTGGTCTGCTTGCCGTCCTTGTCAACAAACGTCTGCTTCACTCGCTCGCCGAGGAGCCCGCGCAGCGCGCCGAACACCGCATCGGCCTGCGCAAACTTCAGCGGGAAGACCTTGAACGCGGTGTCAACCTGCTTCACGTCGATCGCCTGAACGACCTCGCGGATCCGCCGGCACTGCGCCGCCGTCTCCATCACGATCACCAGATTCTGCTGCGGCACGGCCGTCACACCGCCGTACGGTCCCACCAATGTCTTGATCTGCTCGGCCACCACTGTCGCGTTCGCGTTGTCGAGCGGGATGGTCAGCGTTAGGTACTGCTCGGGCCGCGCATCGGCCGGCACGTTACCGGTCGCCACCGCGCCCGGCTTCTTCGCCGAGTCCTGTAAAGTCGCGAGGTACAAGAACTGATCCTGCCGCCGGAGCTGCACGCCGTGCATCGCGAGATTGAGGTTGAGAATGCTGAGCGCCTCGTCCAAGGAGTACGACGAGGCACCGATAAAGGTCATGCTCGCGGCGGGCACCGCCGCCTCGCGGATGATCGGCAGCCCGCTCTCGCGCGCGAAAAAATCAAGCACCATCCCGAAAGGCGTCTCTTTGAAATTGAACGAGATCCGGACCGGCTTGGCGGCGGCGTTGGTCGTCGCTTCCGGCGGCCCCGCCGGCGCAGCAGGCGGCTGCGACGCCGCTTGCTTCTCCGATTGAACCGACGCCGGGGCACCGTCGGTCTGCGCGGCCGTCGTCTGCCCCCACACCGACACCGCACCACCCGCCACCGAAACGATCATCGAGGCCGACCACACCATCCGAGCGCCCGTTGTTTTCCGCATCCGAACACCTTCCTTCTCGCCAGCGAAAGGCCAGCGTCGGCAGTGTACCGGTTCCGGCCCGGTCGCGGCGCGGGCTGACCGCGCCCAATCAATTTTCAGCGTTGACTCAATGCGCCAGACCACGAACAAAGTGCCAGCATTGAGCCGTGCAAAGACCGATCAAAGAACCCACCGTTTCAGCAACGGTTCTGGATAGCTCTGGAAACGCGCCACGACTCAAACGCCGCGCGGAGCCGCGAGCCGAGCGATCATCAAAATTGCCCTCTATTTGACAGGCCGACGCGACGCAAACGTCTCCCCGTTGTACAGCTCAAACTTTTCGCCGCCGATCAGAAAGACCGCTCGCTCCCCCTGCCCCTCGACAAACTCAACGTCCAGCAACTTCCCACCTGTCCGGAGCGTTTGCCCCTCGTTGGTCTTCATGTTCACCAGCCACGCCTCGACGCCGTTCCGGCCAGACACCACGCTCGTCAATCGCCAGTCGTTGTACAACGGCAACGGCGAGGGCGCGGGCACGGGCTGCGGCGGCGGGACCGGGTTGCTGTTCACCGCGACCACCGCGGCCGCTGGCGCCGGGCCCTTGAATGGGTTCCTCGACGCGATCGTCCTCATCATCTGGTCAACCTCAACTGGGATCGATGCTTGCACAGGGTCCGCGTCCTTGGTCACCACAAGGTCTGGCGCGAACGCAGTCGCCACCTCCACGCGAAACTTGAACCGCTCGCGATCTTTTCCCGCCGATTCGATCGTGAACCCTTCGACGCGATGAATCCACGGTTGCGATTGCAACAACGCAACCGCGCGCAAGACCTGAGGCCAGGAACCGACCGCCTCAAGCGTCCCGTTGATCGCCGCGAAATCGGGCGTTTTCTTGAGCGAGCGCCGCAGCGCGCTCTGCAGTTTAGAGAGCCCCGACACAGGGTTGGCGAGCGTCTTGGGCGAGCCGCTGTTGGTCTGAATGTCCGAAAGCCCCGACATTTCCGCGATCCGACTCAGCCCGTTCCGAAAACGATCGACCACCTGATCTTCTTTCTTGCCGAGCGTGGAAGATCCGAAATCTTTGAGCCGCCTGGCAACGGTCTCGCGGTCGGCCAACCGCTCTTCGAGGCTTCGCACCGCGGACCGGGTCGTTTCGAGTTGCCCGTTCAGTTCATCACGCGGCAAGGCGTACACCGCTCGGTACGACAACCACCCGCCGACAACGACCGCGCCCACCGCGCCAGAGATCTTCAGAGTCGAGAGCGTGAGCTTCATCCCCCGCTCCCTTTCCCCGCGGCGTCACGCTTCCCCGCGTCCGTTTTCGGTTGCTCATCCTTCCCGCCCGTGCCCGAAGGAACAACCTTCTCTCCGGGCTTGTGGGGGCGCCGCTGAGTGGTCGTCACGACAAAGCTGAAATGGTCCGGGATATCCGGACCCTTGCTTTCCACGTTGTCAAAGTTCAGGTCGAGCAATCGCCCGCGCAGGTCCGCCGCCACCGCGCGCCCTGACATCTTCCCGTCCAGCGAGAACGCCGCGGCCTGCCGGGTCAGCCATACGCCCTCGGGGTAGCTCGAACCTTTGGGAGTGAACACCACCTCGGCGCTCATGTGCGCGCCCAGCCCGTCCATCACCGCCGACTCTGGCGGCGGCAACTGCTCGTTGAGCAACGCCAGATACGCCAACCAATCCACCCGGGCCGACGACCACTGGTCCACGTGCGAAGCTCGCGCGTGCTTGACCAGAAACTCGTCGTACTCCTTCCTCAACGTCGCCTCACGTTCGCGCGAAGAGCGCACCCGCGACTCCAGCGTCGAAAGGCTCTGAAGGCTCGCGACGTACCCGCCCCCCGCGACCAGTATCGCCGCAAGCGCACCCAGCAAAATGCTCGTCCGCCTAGCTCGCCCGAGGTCCGGTGCGCGACGCGGGTTCACGAAGTCCAGCGTCTCAAGCCCCGACATGGGCTCCATCAAAAGACCGATCAGCGGCAGAAACTCTACAATGCTCTCCGACCCGCTCTTTCCTGCTGTGCTTTCGTTCACAACCACCGTCGAAGGCGTGCCCACCAACTCGTGCCCGCACCCCAGCTGGGCCGCCGATCGTTCCGCCACCAACCGCGCAAACTGTCCACCGCCTAGCACCGAAACGACCTCGACCTCCGGCGATCCATTCGTCGCGCGATGGCTCATCCATGTGCGTTTGGCCTCGACTGCGATCTTCTCCGCGTACGCCTCGGCATCGCTCAGCGCAGTCGGCCGCGCCAGGTCCACCGCTCGCGCGAACGTCAGCGCCCCGTTCTCAACGATCACAAACTCGACCGTGCACCACCCGATGGTCATTCCCAACACCGGCCCCGCACGGCGCAGCGAACGCTCCGCCAGCAACGCCGCGGCGCCGTAGCAGCGCAGCCCGATCCGCTTCAACCCCAGTTCACCAGACTCCGCCATCTCGCGGCACCACCGCACCCGGTCCGCCGGAAGCGCGGCCGCCATCACGCTCGTCGTCAGCGCCGCCTCAGCCGCGCTCGTGCTCGGACCCGCGCTTGACCCCGGACTCGTCGTTGCAGCGGTTCCAGACGACGCGCTCGCCGTCGCATCCGTTGTAGTTCTACCGCCCACACCCAAAGCGCCGACCGGCCCAGCACTCGCAGCGTTCAGCGGCACATAGTCAACCGCCGTCCCCTCCATCGGCATCGTCAGTTGCCGCGTCATCTGCAGCCGCACCATCCCGCCAACATCCGCCTCCGACACCTCGCCCGTCGGCAGCGTCAGCCGCTTGAGCACCACGTCGCCACGCGGAATCGAGAGCACCACACGCGAGCGAGGAACGCTCATGTTCTCAAACAACCCCGCGATCCACTCACCAATCGCCGCCGCGTTCTCAACCCCAACATTCTCCGGCCGAGCCACCGATATCGTGCCTTGAACAACCACGCGCCCGTCGTGCGCGGTACCCCACAAGGCCGTCAAGCGGTCTCTGTCCAAATCCACCACGCACATCGCGCTACGTCCAACCATGAATCAACTCCAGACACACGCCCAACTCTTCATCGACCAGCGCCGCCCGACGCGTTCGGCCTCCCACGCCAACGACCAACCCGCCGATCTACCGGTCCATCCATCGGACCATCTTCGCCTGCCGCCGTCGGTACGAGCGCTCTCGAAGTATTCTCCGAGACCACAGTCTGCGGAGACTGATCAGCGAGAGCGGCCATGCCTGCCGACCCTTTGCTCGATGGATCACCAGAGCCAGCGCCGTTCTTCCCTTCGCTTGTATCGTCCACGTCGCTCGATTCTCGCGCCAAATCCCTGCCGGGCTCACGCCCCGGATCGCCGACCGCGCGATCCCTATCCCGGGACGCGATCCACGCTCGCATCGGCCCTTCCAGCGTGACATCCCGCAGCAGCGCCAGCCGAGGCCTCGCCGACGAAACATCAATGACGCACTCGTACACCACCCGTCCTTCCAACATCGCCTCCGGACCGCCTCGCCAATCCGAAACCGGCGCTGATGATGGCACGCTCGACACCGCCGAACGCTCGACGCCCGCCTCGATCCTCACGCGCCACTGCAGGCTCCGCGTGGTAAGAAAATCAACAGCGCCCTCGAACACCTCCGGCGTCAGCACGCCCTCGACCGCCGGCCACGCAAGATTCTGAAGCCTCGCCGCATCAAGCCGCGCACGCGTTCGCACCAACAGCTCGGCTGCGTCTGCGCTGATCCCCGGCACGCAGGCCAGCACGTTCGCCGGCGCGGTGGTCAAGTCAACCCGTCCCACCACGTACTCGTCCTCGGTAGTCGTCACCGCATCCAGCATCGGCCCCCAGTCCGCCGTACCCAACCCCGCCTCACGCCACGCCGCGAGCACCGAACTCATCCCCGCGAACACGCGGCCCGGCGTCATCATCTTCTTCAACGCTTGCGCCGACGCCGCGCCCAATCGCTCCGTCAACGCCACGCCCAGCTCGTTCGTCCAGGCTTGATTGATGTTGACCCGCCTGCTCCCGCCCCACCCACGATCAACCGCGTCCGCCGTCCCGCTCCGCACGCCCGCTTGGACGTTCAAATCAGCACTCACCGCCGTCCAGAGTTGCGCGCCCGCGACGTCAACGTCGATCAACCCCGGCACGTCCTCGACCGATCCGAACGGAGTCTCACGTGCCGCCGCCACGATGGCCTCAGCACGCGACCGATTCACGGCGCGGGAGGCAACTAGCATCTCCGCGCTGGCCGTGTTCACATTCACCCTCCCTGCCTCGGGCTGGATCTTCCCTATGAATCGAGCCACTCCGCGAGCACCACCCTCAGTGAAAACCTCGATCTCATCATCCACTTCAGGCCACGCACCGCCGAGGATCGCCTCACGCTGCCCCGCCAGCCGCGCCATCACCGCCTGGATACCCGACCACGCCGCCGCCCGAGCCTGCCCGTGCTTCATCGACGCCGACAACGACGCGACCTGCGCATCGGCCCGCGAGAGCATCGTCCACCCGATCAAGGCCGACAGCACCACGACGATCAGCACCGCGAAGATCACCGCGCCACGCCGCGTCGAGCCATGCCCAGCGTTTGTCGTCGCACCCGATGCCATCACCGCTCCTCCTTCCATGCCGCCAACGGCCCGTCAGGTATCACCATCGTTCGTACCCGATCCGGAGCCCCCATGGGCCCGCCCGAGCCGTCACGCTTGAGTTCACCCGACCACACCGCGATCTCAACCGCCGTCGGCAGCCGAGCTTCTTTCTCACTCTCAAACTCACTCCGCCAGACCCGCCCATCAAAGAATCGAAACCGCAGCGCCCGCACGCCGCGCGCCACAACCTCGGTCGCGCTCACGTCCCCCACCGCCGCACCCCGACCCGCCCGGACAACTCCGCTCGAAACATCGAACGCGTACTTTGCGCGCGACAACTCACCAAACACCGACCCGCCCGCAGAGTCGCTCGAAGAAGAAGAAGAAGAAGAAGAAGAAGAACCCGGCGAAGCAACGACTCGACGAGCGAGCACACTCAACTCCGACGCCCGCCCATTGATCCCCGCCCCGCCGCGACCATCACCAACGACCGAGGCCGCCAGGTCCGACTCGATCCGGTCCATCAACGTCCCAATCTCACGAGCCTTGATCGTCATGCGCTCCAACTCATCGCGACGCCGACCGAGCGTGTCGAGAAACGAAAAGACCGCGCCGATCAGCAACGTGGTCAGCCCCAGCGCCAGCAGCACCTCCAGCAGCGTGAACCCGCCACCACCGCGCGTAGACTTTCCCGCCGCGCTGCTCCTCACCGCGTGTCCCCTCGAGCAACCTCTGAACCACGCGCGCCCAATCGCACGAACTGCGTCAACGAATAGGACGCCGAAACCGCCGACGTTGCGCTCCCGCGCAGACGCCGAGCGACCACCGTCACCGCCGTCAAACCGTCGTAGGAAGTCGCTCGAGTGCGGATTTCCAGCTCCCATCCCGAAACCGGCGCGGGCTTGTCATTGAACTGCGCCGAAGGGCTGAATCCTTCGCCCGTGTCCACGGCCGCCGCCTCGCTCGCCTCGCGCTCGTCCCATGCTGGCACCGGCCCGTTCAGCGTTTCCGCTCGCGCGATCCCCGCTTCAATCTTCGCGATCGCCGATTGCGCCAGGTCCATCGCATACGACTGATCACGCGCCAGCACCGCGGCCGCCGTCGCACGCTGCACCGCCGACAGCACCGCCAGCGCCGCAACCACAAAGATCGCCAGCGCAACCACGACTTCAAGCAGCATCACGCCGAGACGCCCGGCCGCACGTCGCGCGACCGTCATGGCGCCCTCCCGGACGAGGGCTCGCGCGAAGAGCCGTCATCCAGCGGACGGTCCACCGCCGCCCGTTCCGCACCCACCGATTCCTCAGCAACCTTGACCATCGTGACCGAGCCAGTCCACCCGTTCACCCGCAGTTCCATCGCCCGGCCATGCCCGTCTCGGATCGTGGTTCCAGGCTCACCGGCCGCGCTCCCGTCGGGAAAAAATACCGCCACCATAAACTCGGAGTTTGGCTCCGCGCTCTTTTCCTCGCTGCGCAAGTCCGATACCGGGGCGGCAAGCCGAGCGATCAACATCCCTTTCTCGAGCACCGCGACCGTCCGCTCTTTCAACTTCTCAGTCGTCGCGGACTGGTCAGACGCCGCGCCAACCAACGAGCCCGCAACGCCGTCCCCGCTCCGGCCCACACTCGCGCCCGCCAGCGGGTCCCGGCTCTCCTCCATGACGCTCGCAACCACAACCCACGACCCATCGCGTCGCGCCCGGCACACCGCCGCCACCGCCGAGCCGCGCCGCAACGACTCCGCACGGCACTGCTCAAGCCCCGCCTCAAGGCGCCCGCACGTCTCGCGGAACTTCCCGTCACTGAGCCACCGCCCCATCGCCGGCAGCGATAGCGCAGCCAGCGCGGTGGCGATGGCGAGCACGATCGTCACCTCCAGAATCGTGAACGCTCTCGGGGCCCGGTGAGAACTCATCCGTCACTCCCGCGGCGACCCGCACCCGAACACGCGACGCAAGCACGCCCGAGCACGCCCGAGCACACACCGTCACACGCGATTACGAACCGCCCGATTTCGAGCCCGTGCCCGACGAGCCCGTGCCCGTCGGGCCCGATGAACTCTCACTGTCCGAATCAGTCCAGGACACGATGTCGTCGTCGCCGCCCTCTTGCTTGTCAGGCCCGAACGACCACAGGTCAAATGTGTCTTCGTCACCGTGATCGCTCTTCTGCCGATAGCTCCAAGGCGTCCCCCACTGGTCGGCCTTCATCGGCTTCTCAAGCTCCTTGGTCCACTTGGCCGCGTCGGCGTCCGCGTCGAGCTTCTCTTTGTTCCACAGAACCTCGACGCCTTCCTCGTCCGTCGGGTACCGGTCGAACTTCACCCGGAACTGCTTTAGTCCCGACTCGATCGTTCGCAGGTCCGTCTTGGCCAGCCCAACCTTCGCCTCTTTCTGCTTGCTGAACAGCGCGATCCCGACCAGCCCCGACAAGGCCACCACGATCGCGATCACGATCAGCACTTCGATAAGCGTGAAGCCCGATCGCCGCGCCTCAAGCATCCGCCTCTTCATCCCTTGCGCTCCGCCCGCTTCGATCACGCTCTTCTGATCCATCTCGCGATTTCCTTCCTCATGCGGCCCCATTCCTTTGGTGCCCGCGGTGTCTGCCGAAAAACCACACGAACCGCTCATTGCGGTCTTCTACCCGTTCTTCCGCTCGAACTCCTTCATAAACGATGCCATCGCCTCCGCGCCCTTCATCGGGAACGCGTTGTACACGCTCGCCCGCATCCCGCCCGTCGCCCGGTGCCCCTTCAGCCCGTCCATCCCGGCCTTGCCCGCCTCCTTGATGAACAGGTCATCCAACGCATCCGTGGGCGTGCGGAACGTAATGTTCATCAGCGATCGGCTGTCCGCCCGCGCGTGTCCCTTAAAAAACGTCGAGCCGTCAAGCACATCATAAATCAGCGTGGCCTTGGCCGCGTTCCGCGCGCCCATGACCTCCAGCCCGCCCTCTTTTAAGATCCACTTGAACACCAACCCGCACACATAAATATTGAACACCGGCGGCGTGTTGTGACGGCTCTCGTCCTTCGCGTGAACCCGGTACTGCGCCATCAGCGGCAGCTCACGCGGCTTGCGCTCCAGCAGCCCCTCATGAACCACCACGATCGTCGTCCCCGCCGCACCCAGGTTCTTCTGCGCTCCCGCGTACGTCAGCCCGTACTTCGTCAAATCACAGGGCCGCGAGTAGATATCGCTCGACATGTCGCACACCAACGGCACACCAGCGGGCGCAACAGGATCGGTGTGAAACTCTGTCCCGAAGATCGTGTTGTTGCTACAAAAGTGCAAGTACGCTGGGGACGCCGAGCACTTAATCTCGTTCTGCTTGGGAACAAACGAGTGCTTGTTCGGCCGCCCGTCAAAGGCCAGGTGGACCTTCCCGTACAACGCCGCCTGCTCGGCCGACTTTTCCGCCCAGTACCCCGTGACCAGGTAATCCGCCGTGCCGTCCTGCGGCAACAGGTTGGCCGGGACCATCCAATTCTGCGTCGTCGCGCCGCCCGTCAGGAACATCACCTTGTACGACGCGGGCAGGTCGCTGATCTTGCGAAAGTCCGCCTCCGCCTCGGCCAGCACCTTGTCGAACACTTTGCCGCGGTGGCTGTGCTCCATGATGCCGACGCCCGACCCGGCGATGTTCCACAGGTCCTGCTGAGCCTGCTTCAGCACCTCGTCGGGCAGGCACCCGGGCCCCGCCGAAAAGTTGAAGATCCGCTCCGAAGTCGCGGAGCCAGCCTTGCCCATGGACGCCGTCGTGTGCGATGCGAGGGTGGTCATGAAAACATGATACCGCCTCGCCCCGCCGCAAGCACAGCCCGAACCCTTCCATTTCCCTGCCACGTTATCGAACGAAAAAACTCTGGAAGAACCCGATCGCATTCAACCCCGATCACGCCGCCATCGATACGATCGACCGCCCAGCCCGCGACCGCGCCGTTTCCAACTGGCGGAACACGTCCATCAGCAGCGCTCGATCCGCGTCGGCCCCGACCAGCCACCCCGAGTACCGCATGTCCTCCAGCAGGTCATCCCGCAGGTGCGTCAGCGACTCCGCCGGGGCCGTCGAGCACACCATGCACAGCCCCGCCGCCACACGTCCCAGCGTCATCGGCCCGTACGACCCGTGTGCAATCTCCGACTGCACGAACGAAAGATGGTCAGCCCCCTGCAAAACCTCGCCGTGCGTCAGCATGTGCTGGGCCCGCAGCAGCGTCTCGATCCCGTCCCCGTCGTGAAACGCCGAGATCCTCGAAGCTGCCAGCCGCAAAAGAACCTCCGGCTCATCGCCCGCGATGCGAGCCGCGGATTCCATGATCGCCACCCGCTCCGCTTCATCCAGCCCGCTATCACGCGTCGCGATCCACGCGCTCACCGCCCGCGCCGCCGCCTTGGCCCCAAGCGATCGCACGTCCCCGAGCTGCCCGAGCGACATCGCGTACGCCAGGTGCCGCAACGACAAATCCCCATGGATCGCGTCCGCGTCCAGCGTCGCGCCCAAGTTCGAAACTCGCGCCGACAACGGCCGACGCCCCTGCATCCGGTCCGCAAAGTTCAAGCGCTGCGGCATACGCGACAACGTCGCCGCCGCCTCGATCAACGCCCGCGCGATCGGCGCGTCCTCGCGCCCCACCCCCTTCCCCAGCGACACCCGGTCCGGGTCCAGCCGCAGCGGGAACACCGACGAATACGCCAGCGGCCTCTGCCCCGCCCAATCGAACCACGCCGCGTCACGTCCGTACCGCGAGGCCGTCCGCAGCGTGATGCACTCACCATCGCCACGCACCACCGCGTCCAGCACGTGCCGCTGACAGATCGACGGATCAACGTCCATATCCGACAGCACCACAAACTCCACCGGCGAGTTCCCCGGCGCGCCGATCAGCGGCCCAGAAACCGAATCGGGCACTTGCAGACCCACCCGCAACGGACGCTCCGGCCACGCCGCGTTGTCGTGCAGCGCCGCCAGCCGCTCGCTCGGCGAACTCGTGCCAACCCCGCCGCTCAACTCATCCAGCAGCGTCACACCAACGCTCGCGCCCTTGGCCACCGTTTCAAGCGCCATGCTCGCCACCACGTTCCGCGGCCAAACACGCCCGCGAGCAGGCTCCGATCGGATCACAGGCCGATCCAAGAACCACGCTCTCCGCGTCGGCGTCTGCAACAACCGGGTCCAGGCCCCCACCAAAATCGCTCCCCAGACCCCGACCGGCACGCCCAGCGCGGGCTCAGCGAGCCACGTAGAACCTAAGTAATACGACGTCGCCACCAAACCGCACGCGCCCAGCAAAGCCCCGACCGGCTTCCACCAAGAACTCTCTGCCGACGCTCGCGACGAAGCACTCGCCGACCACGCTGCGGAGCTCTTTTCACTCCCAACAGAAACAATCGACCGCGCCTCGCCGTTCTCGGACGCGACCTTCAACGCAGGCTCCGATCTCGACCCGGAATCTTGCTCGATCGACACCACACCATCCAACGCTCGGCCAGGAAAGACTTGAGGTAATTGCTTCATCGCCGCCTTGATCGACGGCCCGCTCAACTCAATTGAGCAACCACGCGATCCCAGGCGTCACCACACCGCTCGTAGCAATCGTGCCGCCTCGGTAATCACCGGGCCGAGAACACGAACAGGAGCCAATGGCACAAACCGGATCTCGCGATCCGTCAACTATTCAGCATCTCTGAAAGCTCAATCTCGCAACCCTCAACCTGGGTTGCGAAGGTTCGGCGGCATTGCCATCTTCGAGCCGCCCGGACCCCCCATCCCTGAACCACCCATACCGGGGCCCATCCCGGGCCCCATCGCGGGCCCGCTCATCGGCCCTCCAGCGCCCATCGGCGAAGCACGGCCTTCCTGCACCGCCTTGGCGACCATCTTCGCCACGTCCACATACTCAAGCCGCAGCTCGCTCAGCGCCCGCGTCAGCAGCGTGGACTCCTCGTCCGACAGGTTGCCCTTGGTCTTGGTTTCCAGCACGCCCAGCATGTCGATGTGCAGCTTCGCCAGATCCAGCGCCACCATCGCCTGCCCGGTGCGCGGGTCCGGGTACGCGCCCATGTACGCCAGCGCCTGCGAGATCATCACGCTCAGCACGTCCTTGAACGAAACCTCGCGCGGGATGCCCGTCTCGCCCTCGTCCTCAGCCTCCCCTACCGGAGCCGCAGCTACAGCCGCCCTCTGGGCCGAGGGAACTCCCGCCAGCCCACCTCCCGCCCCACTCCCGGCACCGGGCTTGCCGCTCGTCCCAGCCTTGGGAGCAGCCGACAGCCGCTCCTTCTCCGCCTGTGCCTGAGATTTCCAGTCAGTATCGATGATCAGCTTTGGTGGTTCTTCGCCGGGCATACGTGTTCCTTTGCGTTGAACCAGTGTAGCGGCGTACCAACCGCCCCGTGAACTCCACCCACGCCCGCCAACCCACGGACCCCGACGACGCCAGACCTGAGGGTTCTCGAAAGTCCGGGTTCATGCCCCAACCATGAATGAAAACCGGCGTCGGGAAATCCCGACGCCGGTCAAACTGATTCATTCACAACGAACAGACCAGACTCGGTTTACTCGCCAAAGCGGATCTTGTCCGTGCCCATCGCGTCGTGCTCGTCCATACCGCCACGCGTCGGCTTCTCTTTCCCGCGAACCGGCGCGTCCGAACCAGCGTCGGCGCTGGGCGTCGAGCCGCTCGTGTCGCCCCACTGGGCCCGCTTGAGCGACAGACCGATCTTGCGATCCGCCCGATCCACACGCAGGATCTTAACGTCCACCTCTTCCCCGGCCTTGACCACGTCCTGCGGGTTCTCGACCTTGTGATCCGCCAACTCAGAGATATGCAGCAAGCCTTCCAGCTCCGCTTCCAGCTCGACAAACACGCCGAAGTTCGTGATCTTCGTGACGTGCCCACGCACAACCATGCCCGGCTTGTAGCTGTCCGGGATCGCGTGCAGCCACGGATCCTCGGTCAACTGCTTCACACCCAGGCTGACGCGCTGCTTGTCGCGGTCGACTTCCAGCACGACGCACTTGACGTCGTCGCCCTTCTTCAAAATCTCGTTGGGGTGCGTGACCTTCTTGGTCCACGACATGTCGCTGATGTGCAGCAACCCGTCGATCCCCGGCTCGATCTCTACAAACGCGCCGTAGTTGGCCAGGTTCCGCACCTTGCCCTCGATGATCGTCCCCGGCGGGTACTTCTCGCTGACCAACTCCCACGGGTTGACCTCGATCTGCTTCATGCCCAGACTGATCTCTTGCTTATCCTTGTTGATCTCAAGAACCACAACCTCGACACTCTGACCCGGCTGCACGACCTCGCTCGGGTGATTCACGCGGCGTGTCCACGACATCTCGGAGATATGCACCAGCCCCTCGATCCCGTCCTCAAGCCGCACGAACGCGCCGTACGACATGATGTTCACCACGCTGCCCGTCACGCGGCTCTGCACCGGGTACTTCTTCTCGATCTCTGCCCAAGGCGAGGCCTCGCGCTGCTTCAGGCCCAGCGCGATCTTCTCCTTCTCGCGGTCGATGTTCAGAACCTTCACTTCCACCTTCTGACCCATCTTCAGCAGCTCGCTGGGGTGGTTGATCCGGCCCCACGACATGTCCGTGATGTGCAGCAGCCCGTCGATCCCGCCCAGGTCCACGAACGCGCCGAAGTCGGCGATGTTCTTGACCTCGCCGGTCACAATGTCGCCTTCCTTCAAGGTCTCCATCAGCCGCTTCTTGGCCGAGTCGCGCTCCTCTTCGATCAGCTTGCGACGGCTGATGACGATGTTGCGCCGCTCCAGGTCAATCTTCAAAATCACCGCGCGAACCTTGCGACCGATGAACTCGCCGATCTCGCCGGGCCGACGCACGTCCACCTGCGACGCGGGCAGGAACACCGGCACGCCGATGTCCACCAGCAGCCCACCCTTGATCTTGCGCATCGCGGTGCCTTCCACCACGTCGCCTTCCTTGGTCGTGTCCATGATCCGCCGCCACGACATCATCCGGTCGGCCTTGCGCTTGGAAAGCTGCACCAGCCCGCTCTCGCCCTCCATCGACTCCAGCAGCAGCTCGTACACCTCGCCGATCTTGACGTCGATGCCCTCGAACTCTTCCTTAGGGATCAGCCCTTCGCTCTTCAGCCCCACCTCGACCACCACGTCATCACCCGCAAAGCCAATGACCTTGCCCTTGATGATCTTGTTGGGTTCCAGGGCCTCCATCTGCTCGCCCATCAGCGAGTCCATGTACTCCTCAGGCGAGGCCGAGGCCGTGGCCCCGTAGGCCTGACGCAGCATCGCGTCGGCTTCGGCGTCGTCGATCCCGAGGGAAGCGATCAGGTTCTCATCGATCATAAATCTTCATGTCCTTGGCCGGTCCCTCGTCGCCTCGGTCAGAAAGGCGGAGACACCGGCTCCAAAGCCTTGCATCCCAAAGGACGCAAAGCCCGGCCCCGAAGGGGCGGTTTCAACTCTAAAAAAGATCCGGCCCTGCGAACGCAAGGCATTGCGGATGGCCGACCACCGTAAAAATGTTAGGGCACCCCCCGAGCGGGGACCATCGCCCATCGGCCCGCCCGACGATCGCACCGGAACCCGCCCACCCTTGAATTACACTCTCGAACTTCACCCTTCAATCACGGTGTCACGGAAGTCACCACGCTTCCGCTCGCAAACGCGCCCGTTAAGCTCATTCCCTTGGCCGAATGCACCGCTGGCCCACGTGACGCACACACCGAGCACCATCCCGCAGGTTGGGAAAGATCAAACACCCGGCCACCCAAGGCGTCCACTTTCTTCGCCGGGGCCTTCGCGGGTAGTTTCGCCAGAAAGTTCTGCTTGAACCGGTCCGCATGCAAGTGGTACTGCGGGTTGCCCTGCGTGTACGCATACTCGTTGGCCAGCTTCTTCTTTACAACCTCCACCCGCGCCGCCGGGTCCGGGTGCGTCGCGAGAAACTTATCGAACAACCCGCCGCCGCCGCCCCCCGATTCACGCTCGAGCAATTCCATCACCTGCTGCGCACCCTTGGGGTCGTAGTTCAGCTTGGTCATGTACCGCATCCCCAGCTCATCAGCCTCCAGCTCCTGATCGCGGCTGAAGCTCAGAACAATCAACTGACTTCCCGCCCCAAACGCCACCGGGGCCGCCGCCTTGATCGTGTCGTTATCGGTGATGCCACCCACGATCACGCCCGCCAACGCCGCCGCGATCCCCGCGCCGATCTGTTGAGACATCCGTTCGCTCGTGTGCCGCGCCGTCACGTGCCCGATCTCGTGCCCCACCACCGACGCCAGCTGCGCCTCGTTGTCCATCTTCTCCGCCAGCCCACGCGACACGAACACCTTGCCACCCGGCAACGCGAACGCATTGATCACGTCAGAGTCCAGCAGCGTAAACTCCCAAGGCAACGACGGGTTGTCCGCCTCGGTCGTCGCCGCAAGCTGCTTGCCCAGCGACGTGAAATAGTTTTCCAACTCCAGGTTCGGAACCTTCCCGCCGTACTCCTGCGTCAGCCCCGGCAATGCGTCTGTCCCGATCTTAATCTCGTCGGCCCGGCTCAACGTGTTGAACTGCGAACGCCCCGTCGTCGGGTTGGTCGTACACCCGCCCACCCCCACCAGCAAGGCCAACACAACAACCGACGTGCTCAACCAAGTGAACTGCTTCATGAGCCTGTCTCCAAAGGAACGCGGCAGTCGAATCAAAAGAACGACACCCGCCCACCCAGAATACTACGGCCCGTTCCACACCGGCTCCGAACTCCGCCCACCCACGAACTATCATCGACCTCTATGCCCCCAACCACACCCGCATCACCCGCTTCAACTCCCCAGGCCAGCCCGGCCTGGACCGACGTCGAGCTCGCCGACCTCCACGCCCGCGCCGACAAGCCTCGCCGCGTACGCGGAATGTTCTCCGCCATCGCCAAAAGCTACGACCTCAACAACCGTGTTCACTCCCTCTGGCAGGATCAAGCCTGGCGCCGCTTCGCCGTCCGAGCCGCCCGCGTCCGTCTGGGCGACCGAGTCCTCGACGTCGCCTGCGGCACCGGCGACCTCACCCAGGCTTTCGCCAAACTCTCCCCCGCCGCCAGCGTCGTCGGCGTCGATTTCACGCCCGAGATGCTCGTCATCGCCAGCGAGAAAAAATCAACTCAGCCCAGCGTTCTCCGGAACAAGATCTCATATTCCGAGGGCGACGCCCAGAACCTCGCCTTCCCCGACGCGACCTTCGACGTCGTCTCCATAGCCTTCGGTATCCGCAACGTCGCCGACCCGCTCAAGGCTCTCTCCGAGTTCGCGCGCGTCCTCAAGCCCGGCGGCCGGCTCGTCATACTCGAGTTCGACCGCCCCTCGTTCGCCCCGGTCCGCTGGTTCAATGATTTCTACTGCGGCTGGGTGATGCCCCGGACCGCCACGCTCATCAGCGGCGACAAGTCCGGGGCGTACAAATACCTCCCCAAATCCGTGGGAAGCTTCGTGCCTCGCGCCACGCTCTGCACTCGCATCGCCGAGGCTGGCTTCGAAGCCGTCGTCAGCACCGGGCTCTCGCTGGGCATCTGCGTCTGCTACCGCGGCGTCAAGAACGCGGGCTGACCCCGCCCCGTTCTCACCCTCGGTTCACACCCCGGCTTTCTCCGCGTCTCTCCGCGTTGCCTCTCCGAAAACTCAGCGTTTGGTCTGATCCACTCTGGAACTCACCCAGACCAGATTTATCAGACCGCGCGATGATCGGACGGACCCTCCGCGCCGCACACACTCATCATTCACGCGATCGATCCATCACGCTCGATACACCTCCCGACTGGTGGGTCCGGCCACACGGCCGGTGCAGTCCCCCGACGGGGATCGTCGCGGAGCTCATAACTTCTCTCGGCCTTGGTGGAACTGGGCCGACGACGATTCCTTACGGCGGAGAATCCACGGATGGACCACGACTTGATGGTGGAACGGTTGTTCGAGTCTCTAATCACCGGCGATCGCCAAGGCACACGCCAGCTCGTCTCAGAATTCACCGGCCAAGGGACGACCCCACGCCAGCTCATCAACGACCTCTTCTGGCCCACCTACAACCTCATCGAACGCCTTCATCGAGAGGACCAGCTCACCCGCATGAGCTACCAGATGGCCACCCGGCTCCTCCGCGCCACCGTCGATCGCATCACGGCACAGCTCCCTCTCGCGCCACGCAGCGGAAAGTCCGTCTTCGCCTGCTGCGGGCCTACCGAGGGGGACGAGCTCGGCGCCCAGATGGCCACCGACCTCCTCGAAGCGGCTGGCTTCACCGTCACCTTCGCTGGCGGGCAACTCCCCAACGACGAAATCCTCGCGCAGGTCCACGAGGCACGTCCCGACACTCTTCTCATCTTCGCCGCCGGGCCCTCAGACCTCCCCGGCGTCCGAGGCCTCATCGACACTATCCGCGAGATCGCGGCCGTGCCCCACATGAAGATCGCCGTCGGCGGCGGAGTCTTCAACCGCGCCGCCGGGCTCGCCGACGAGATCGGCGTCCACATCTACGCCAGCACGCCTATGGAAATGGTCGACGTCCTCATCAACCCACCCGCCCAGCGCATCATCGAAGAGCGACCCGTCGCCACCAAGCGACGAGTCAGACGCGCCGCGTAAGAGTTCATCAACGCAAACACAAAGCCCGTTCACACAGGTGAACGCCCCGACGAAGCAGAGAGACCACGCCATGGACGGCGTGGTCTTTCTTTTTCGCTCTTGATAAAGTCCGACTTTGGCTCACAAACTCCACAACGAAGCCATTGCGCACGCGCGAGAAATCAAGCACTATCTACCGATCAACCACCACTAAGGCTGGCGGAACAGTTCGTTGATCTCCTGCTGGATCGCCTCTTCCTGTGTGCTCAACCGCACCAGCTCCGTGTTGAGCTTGGCCCGCGCTTCCACCGAGATCGAACGATCGTTCATCCTGTTCACAATCTGTTGCTTCTGGCTCGTTATCGCCTGCCGCTGCTCCAACAACGCGTTGCGAAACCCCGGATCACGCCCCGCCTGGTTGGCCCGGCCACGCCCGCGCTGGTCGGGCAAAATGATAATCTCGTTCCCGGCAAAGATCCGCACACCGCCGCTCATCCCCGCCAGCTCCTGAGCGGCCCGGTACACTTGGTCCCGCACCTGCCCGCCCATCGCCAGCGCCGCGATGATCGGTTTGGGCAGCGCCGACCGGACCTGCTCGCCCGTGAAGGGATCATTCGTCACCTCACGCTTGGAGAGCCGCGCGTTCAGCTGACGCCGCGCCGAACTCGCCCACTGCTCGCCCGAAATCCCGCACATAACAGGGGCCTGGCCGCCAGTCCCCGCGAGCCGAACAACCTTCGCCGCCCACGCCGCCGACAGCACCGAATCGTCCAGCCCTTGGCTGTTGCGAAGGTCCGCATAGCTCCCCAGCTTCACGCTCGTCTCGATCGGCACGCCGTCACGAACGATCGTCAGCGGCAGGCTCTCGCCCGGTTCACGCGAGATAATCGCAATCCGAATCTCGTCCTGATCCTCAACCCGCCGCCCGTCGATCGCCCGGATCGCGTCGCCTTCCTTCAGCACGCGCACCGAATCAAACCCGGCCTGCACCGGCCGAACCGTGACACCCGCCGCGGTCGGGAACTCGAACTGCACGCCCATCGCCCCACGCGGCGTGGACTTGAAAATCTCGTACCCCACCCCAATCAACCGCTGCCGCTGCTCGGCGCTCAGGGCGGCCTTGCCTAGCGCACGCTCGATGCTGCCGGTGCCGACCTGTACCAAAGCACCTAAACGCTGCGCGGCTCCCTCACGAGTTTTCAAATCTGGAGCATCAAGCTCAGCCAGCAAACTCGCCGGAACCTCGTCGTTCCCACGCACCACCACCGGCTCGCTCGAACGCTCCGAACGCTGCGGGTCTATCGCAACGAAACGATCCGCAGGCAACGCCTGAGGCAAACGCGCCGGAACACGCGGGGCACGCTGCACCGGCGGAGGAACCGCCACCTGGGCCCATAGCGGACACGCCCAAACAACCAGCCCGGCCAGCAACGAGATCGCTCCAGCCCCGCCGGGCCGCGTCATCAAGCAATCACATCGACACCTCGTAGCCACCGTCTTGGCTCCCCGCAGCGGCACGCCCGGTCAAGCAATCCGGGCATAAGACGAGCCGCGCTACGAATTGTACCACGATCAGACCACCCAGGATTCTTGCTCTAGCTCAACTCCAACACGCAAGGCCAGATCGGGGAAACTTACTCCACGTTCTGAGCCTGCTCCTTGATCCGATCGATCGCGCCCTTGATCTCAACGATCGAGCGCGAGATCGCCGCGTCCGGGGACTTGCTCGCGATCGTGTTCGCCTCGCGCAGCATCTCCTGCGCCAGAAAATCTAGCGTCCGGCCAATCGCCCGGTCCTCGCTCCCCGAAAGCAACTGCCCGAACTGGTCCATGTGCCCGCCCAGCCGCGTGATCTCCTCGGCGATGTCCGTCCGCTCCGCGTACACCGCGATCTCGCGGATCAGATCCACCGCGTCGATCCGCGCCTCGGCCCCGTGCAGCATCGCCTCGATGCGCGCCTTCAACCGCTTCTCGTACTCCGCGATCACACCCGGCGCCTGCTCGCGGATCAGTCCCAGCCGGTTGATGATCAGCTCACGCTGCTGCGAGAGATCATCCACCAACATCCGCCCCTCGCGCTGCCGCATCGAGAGCAACCCATCGACCGCCTTCTCCAGCAAAGGCGCGAACGCCGCCCGGCCCCGACTGATCCGGTCCTCCTCGTCGGACGGCGGTTGCAACACCCCCGGCAGCGACAGCAACGAAGAAATGTCCAGCTTCAATTCCCCGCTGCCCACCATCGGCACCTTGCGAAGCTGGTTCACGTACCGCTCGAGCGCCAGGTGATTGATCTCGTACGCCGCCGACGCCGACGCATCGGTACAACTGGCCGCGAGCGTGATCGTGCCGCGCGAGAGCCGCTGCCGAAGCCGCGACTCCATCTCCGCTTCCAGCCCCTGAAAAACCTCGGGCAGGCGCAGCACGGCCTTGAAATACTTGTTGTTGAGCGAACGAACCTCAACAAAATAATGCACGCCATCGATCTGCGCGGACGCCTCGCCGTACCCCGTCATGCTTCGGATCACTCAAAGCCTCCAATGGGCGACCTGTGGCCGTAAAGTCCAGCACGCCAGGCCGTCAGGAAAAATTCACTTAGGCGCAGGCGCCGGGGCATCAGTCTTCGCCGCATCAGGCTTCAGCGCATCAGGCTTGAGAGTCTCCGCTGGCTTGGGCTCGCCGATCGGTTCGGTCGTCACCGGCGCGGGCGCATCGCCCACCGGCGCAGCTGGAGTTGGCGCAGCTGGAGTTGTGGAACTCGTCGTCTCTGTCGCGCCCGAAGGCGTTTCACCCGCTGGCGCGCCCTCCTCACCGGTGGTGGGCTGGATTACCGCCGCGGCGCTAGGAGCCTCCGGGTGGTGCGCATAATTCAGCACGATCGCCGAAACGATAAAAAGCACGAACACGATGATCGTGAAAATCGTCAGCGCATCGCCCGTCTTCGCGCCGAAGGCTGTCTGCCCCGAACCCGCGCCGGAGCCGAACGCCCCCGCCAGCCCGCCACCCTGAGGCCGCTGGATCAGCACGGTCATGATCAGCATGATGCAGATCACCAAGAACAAAACAGTCGCAATACCCACCGCCCACGGGGCCCACGCAAGAAGAACCAGCATCGATCACTCCAAAGTGATTGTCCCCGCAGGAACAACCCAGAAAACCGAAAAGGAACTGAGAGAAGCGAGAGGCTAGGCGACTAGAAAGCGGTGAGTGGCGAACCGGTAGGAACAAAGCCCGATCAAACAACTCATCGCTCGCACTCCGGACGCCGGATCTGAGGCTTTCCTAAGGTCCGGGTCTTCGCGACCGATCGTTACACCGCCACACATTCCGCGTGCAACGCTAGCGAACCCGCACGAACAACTTTGACCCGCACGATCGACCCCACCAGCGACCCAGGCGACTTTTCTCTCGCCACATTAAAGAACACGATCTGGTCACCGTCCGTCCGGCCCGAAAGCTGCACCGGCTCCGCGAGCGCCGCGCTCGCGTGCGTCGGTCCCGCGACCGCGGCCGCCCGCGGCACGCTCACCGTCAGTTGCACCCCGCCCGTCGCGCACGCCCCATCACCCCCAACCACCGCCTGCCGCCGTTTCGTCTCCCGCCGCGACAAACCCTCCACCAGCACGTCAAACTCGCGCCCCACCTGCTCGCGGCTGATCTCGTCACAGATCCGATCCTGCACCGCCAGCAACGCGTTGTTCCGCCGCCGCTTCACCGCTTCGGGCACGTCGTCGGCCAGTTTGTCAAACGCCGTCGTGCCCGGCCGCGGCGAGTATTTGAAAATAAAACAGTTCTTATACCGAGCCCGCTCCACCAACGCCACGCTCGCCGCAAAGTCTTCCTCGGTCTCCGTCGGGAACCCCACAATAAAATCTCCCGACAGCATCAACGGTCGCCCGATCTCCGGCTGATCCAAAGCCGCCCGCGCCCGATCCAGAAAATCCGTGTACTCCCCCACCGTGTACCCACGGTTCATCATCTTCAGAATCCGATCCGAGCCCGACTGCCCCGGCACGTGCAGATACCGGCAGATCCGCGGATGCTCGCGGATCACTTCCAGCACGTCATCACCAAAGTCACGCGGGTAGCTCGTCACAAACCGCAGCCGCGCGACCGCCGGAACTTCATCGTGAATCCGCGTGAGCAAGCCCGCGAACGTCGTGACGTTCTGCCCCGAGTACGGATCGCGCCGGTGCCCGCCCGTGAAGCTCCGCCCCTTCTGAGGCTGCACGATCCCGTTCACGCTCACCGCCGAGCCGTGCTCGAAGCGATAGTGGTTCACCGTCTGCCCCAGCAGCGTGATCTCCACCACCCCCGCGTCGGCGAGCCGCTTGCACTCGTCCACGATGTGGTCCGGCGGGCGATGGATCTCCGCCCCACGCGTGAACGGCACCACGCAGTACGTACAAAACTTGTTGCACCCTCGTGTGATCCGCACGTACGCCGACCTCTTCCGAAATCCTCCACCATGCTCAACCGGTGAGCCGGGGCGTGTCGCCCCGGTGTCGCTCGTCTCAATCTCACCCAGACCAAAGTCAACCGGAGAAATCGCCCGCGAAAGATCGAGCAACTCGAGCGAATCCTCCGCCGCCGCCAGCGTCGCGCTCCGCCTTGAAGTATTCCCCTGCAGCGCCACCTGCCGCGCCGAAACCCGGTGCGCTGGCGTGTATTCGGTCTCATCCGCCGCCAGCGAAACTCGCGTCCGCACCGCGTTGTCCAGCAGCCCCGGCAACTTATCCAACTCGCCGGGCCCGCACATCACGTCCACCACCGGCATGCGCTTCATCAAATCCACGCCGTCGCGTTCCGCCAGGCACCCCAGCACTCCCACCACCAGCCCCGGCTCGCTCTCCTTGCGTATCGCCAGCTCCCCCAGCCGCGACCACACCTTCTGCTCCGCGTGCTCACGCACCGAGCAGGTGTTGTACAGCACCACGTCCGCCGCGGCCGGGTCCGATGAAAACCTATACCCGAGCGTGCGCAGCTTTCCCGCCACCAGCTCGGAATCTAGCTCGTTCATCTGACAGCCAAACGTCTCAAGGTAAATCGTTCTTTGCACGCCCCATCATAGAAACCCGAACCCGCCCGAGAGCCGCGCAAACCGTGAATCAAAACGCACGCCGCGTCGTACCACTATCCTCAGTCATGCTTCCCGGCATCTCCCTCGCCAACAAGTGCCTCCTCCTCTTCGGCGGCGCGATCGTCCTCATCGTCCTGGCCGCCTCCTCCGCGCCCTGGCTCCGCATGAACGCCCTCGTCGACGAGGGCCAGCTCGAACTCTCACGCCAGATGGTCGCCACCTGGGAACTGCTCGACCAATCCAAGCACGACTCCTCGCTTCGTGCAACAACCGATGCCGTCATCAACCGCGCCGGTATCGCCGCACGCCGGCTCTCCCTCGATCAAGCCCGAGAACTCGCCAAGACCGACTCCTTCATCGCTAACGCGCTCAAAGAAGTCGAGGACGAGGCCCACCCCGCCGACGTCCAAACGCCACGCTGGATCGGCACCACCCGCGAATACCGCTACGCCAAAGCCGTCCGCAACGGCATGGGCGGAAGCAAGCCCGACCAGAACGCCACCCTCCAAGGACTCGTCCTCCTCGAACGCCGCTCCTTCCAAGCCTCTCGCCTCCTTCTTATCAACACCGTCTACCTCCTCTCCGCTGGCTCCCTCGTCCTAGGCCTCGCCGTCCTCGTCTTCTACCTCATCACCCACAAGCTCATCCTCAGCCCCGTCCGCGCACTCAAAGACACTGCCGAACGCGTCCGCGAGGGAAACCTCGGAATCCGCTCCGAAATCTCCACCGGCGACGAGTTCCAGGAACTCGCCGAAACCTTCAACGTCATGCTCGTCGACCTGCAATCCGGCCAAGACCAGCTCCGCTCCATCAACTCCGCTCTCGACCTCAAGGTTAACGAACTCGCCGAAAGCAACGTCGCCCTCTACGACGCCGCCAAACTCAAGGGAGAGTTCCTCGCCAGCATAAGCCACGAGCTCCGCACACCCCTCAACTCCATCATCGGCTTCGCGGACCTCCTCCTCGACGTCGCACGCGCCGACGCCGCCAGCGCAGGCCCCGAAATCCCGCCCGTACTCTCCAAGCGCCTCCGCTATCTCGACAACATCCAGACCGCCGGCCGAACACTCCTCGACATGATCAACAGCCTGCTCGAAATGGCCAAAATCGAGGCCGGAAAAATCGAGATTCACCCCACCAAGGTCGTCCTCCGCGACGCCTGCGAGAGCCTCGTAGGCCTCATCTACCCGCTCGCCGACCGCAAGGGCATCACCCTCAAAATCGAGATCAACGACGACGTCCCCGTCATCACCACCGACCTGAAAAAACTTCAGCAGATCGTCTTCAACTTCCTCTCTAACGCCGTGAAGTTCACCGAACCCACCGAAAAATCTGGCAAGCCCGCCGTCGTCACGCTCCGCGCCGAAAAAATCCTCGGCGCTGCCGACGCTAGCCACGCCGAGCGAGTCCGCCTCAGCGTCCTCGACACCGGTCCGGGGATCCCCACCGACGAACAAACACGCGTCTTCGAAAAGTTCCACCAGCTCGACGGCACCCACACTCGCGAGCACACGGGCACCGGCCTCGGCCTCGCCATCGCCAAAGAACTCGCCCACATCCTCCAAGGCGAGATCCAGCTCGTCAGCGACCCCGGCCGAGGATCCATGTTCAGCGTCATCCTCCCCCTCGAATTCGACCCCGGCCGAGCCCCCGAATCTCGACTCGAAGCCAAGTTCCGAGGCTCACTCTCCGGCCGCCGCGAATGGGCCTGAGGTAGATCGGTTCTCCGAACCGATTCCTCCCCTTCCCACCCCCAAACGATCACCAACGGACCGCGTCCACAAAGTGACGAACCTCCAAAACCTTCCCCGCGGCGTCCATCTCCACCGCCACCACATCGATCCGCACCGGTCGATCCTCCCATCCATTCGCCCGCCGCAGACTCCGCGTCAGCGCCGCGAGTTTCGCGCGCTTGTGAGCCGTAATCGCCGCCTCAGGTACCACCCGCGACTCCCCAGCCACGCCCGTCCGCACTCGCGACTTTACCTCCACCACTACCATCGTCCGCCCATCTGGCCCTGCGCAAAGCAGGTCAATCTCCCCCGCCGTCAGCCGCAGGTTCCGTCCCTTCACCCGATACCCCGCACGCCGAAGAAACTTCGCCGCCTCACGCTCGCCTCGCGCGCCAACCGCGCGATCCCCACGCAACGCCTCGCGCACTCCAAGCGCACGAGACAGCCAAGTACTCGCTTTGCTCAGCATCAGCATGAAAGTTGACATGAGCAAACCGCCGCAGGGTCCCACCAGCAATCAACGATCGACCAACGACTGGAAGGATAAAGCGCGTCTCATTTCCCCAAACCAGCTGTCGCTTTCACCGGCGGTAAATAACGCTCAATGCTGATCCGCACCAGCCGCTCAGTCATCTCGTCGATATTCGTAAAGCTCGCCCTCTGCTTCAAACGCTCGATGTACCGGATCGTCGCTTCCTGAGTCCGCTTGCCCTCAATCTGTCGCTCGATCGACCACTGCGCGTCATACAGATCCATCGATCGCCGCTCCACCCCGTCCAGCTTCAACCAGTACACCGACGAACCCTCCTCCATCGGCCCGGCCCATTCGCCCGGCTTCAACCCGTGCGCCTTCTCGTTCAGGATCGCAACCGCAAAGAACTCCGTCAACTCGTACGCCTTCTCGAACGGCCGCCTCACCAGCCCGCCTTCTTTGGGATTGTTCAAGTTGTCCTTCGATAACGCCACCTCCGTAAAATCCTTCCCCGACTCCAGCGCCCGGCCGATCGCCCCCGCCGCGTCCGAATTTCTTTTCGCGCTGATCAACCGGAACAACGCTACCGGCGCAGGGTTAAATTCTGTGTACTTCTGCTCGTACCCCAGCTGAATATCACGCCAGCTCACGTTCATGCGATCTAAAATCTGCCTGCTCAACTGCAGCCTCACCAGCTCCTGCTGCTCCTTGGCCTTGGTCCACTCCTCAACCGTCCCGACGCTCGGCCCGATCGTCCGGTCAGACCTCGACAGCCCGTCGCCATCCGACGAGCCGTCGCTCTCGCGCAGCCTTCTCTCCGCGGTCTCACGCGAGCCGTAGTTCTTGCTGATGAAATCGTTCTGAAGCCGCTGCAGATAACTGAAAAACCCCTGCCGCTGCTCGATCGTCAGCGACGACAACGCCTCGGCTCGCAGAAGCTCGTCGCTTATGAGGTCATTCAGCGCGCGGGCGATCGTCCCCCGGCTGAACTCGATCCACTTCTCACGCGGCTGCTTCCGAACCTCCGCCTTCAGGATCGCTTCCATCGGCGCCAGAAAATCACTGATGTAAATCGCCCGGTTGTTGATGTACCCAACCACCCCGTCAACCAACACCGGAGCCGTCGTCGCCGCAGGCTCCAGCGCCGACAACGTCGGCTCGCCCGCCACGCCCACCACGTCGAACATCCCACCCGAAGCCGCCACCGGACCCGTTCTTGCCGAAGGCCCCGGCCCGCGCCCTAACCCTGACCCGGCCCCGTCCGCCGCCTTCGTGCCCGACGACACGCCCTCCTCCGGCAACTCACTCTCCGCGCCCGTCGCCGCAAAGTCCCGAGCCCGCAGCGTGCTCTCGCCCGACGAACGCGCGCCTACACACCCGCTGACGGCAAACGCCAATACTGCGCTCGCCAGCACCACCTTCACCAGCACGACACCGCTTCGACCCACGACCGCAACAAGCCCACACCGAACATGACCGTCATTCTGCTTCATTGCGTTCCAAACTCGGGCATGTCCCGCTTGCCAATCCAGAGACACCGCGTGAACCCGACCGGTCGGCCCACACCGTACACATTCTAGTGGGCGACGCACCTCACGAGCGAATCGCACGCCGCCGCAGCGCCCGCGGCTACCCAAGCACGGATCAGGCCGGAAACGTCAGCTCGCCGATTCACCGGCATTCCGAACAATCGTCGGATCACCGACCAACGCCGGGTGCGAACTCTTCCACGCCGCCAGTCGCCGCGCCACCGCCGCCCCACACAGCAGCCCCACCACCACCGAAACCACAACCTCCGCCGCACGGTTGACCAGATCCGCCGCCAACCCCGTCGCCATCTCCCCCGGCACCGCTGAGCCAAACCACGAGGGCAGGCTCGACGCCGCCCAACCCACTACCCACTCACGCAGCCCTAGCGCGTTCCCCGTCAGCGGGATCACCAGTGTCGCTTGGCTGCACCCCGCCACCGCCGCCGCCTGCCCCGCCGTCAGAGGCCTGCCGATCAACGCAAACACCACCCCGTACCGTGCCGTCCACACCAGCACGTCCAGCGAACGGAACATCAGGCACGCCGCCAGCCTCCAAAGCTCGCCGGGCCTCGTCTTCAACCAGAGCGCCAACGCCCCCGACACCAGCGCCGGCGCCAGCATCAGGCTCACCGCCAGCGCTGGCGACCACCCCGGCTTCACCACCACCGCAACCGCGATCAACGCCGCCGTCGCCACACCCGAAGCAGCGATCGAGATCGCCAGCACCCGCACCGAGTCGGCAATCCCCACCCCGTTCACCGTCTTGTGATAGGCCACCCGCCCGATCAGCCCGGCCTTAAACGGCAAGTAATTCAAAAGCCACGCCGACCCGGTCAGCGCCGCCATTTCCCCAAACCCAACCCGCCGTTCCCGAGCCCCATACTGCGCCGTCAACACCCAGAAGCCCGCCGAAACCGTGATCCAATTCAACAAAGGCAGCACAAACGCCGCCGCGATCAACAGCGGGTTCTGCGCCCGCGCCGTCCGCAACGCTTCAAGCAACACCGGTTGAGAAGACCCACCCGCCGTCGACCTCAGCCCGGCCCACACCGCCGCGCCAATCAGCAGTATCCCCGCAAAGAAGAGCACGATCGAACGCACCGAACGACGCTTGGACGCCGCGGGCTCGCTCGCAACACTCATCACTTGCTCGTCCCGCGCGAGTCCGGCACCGCTTCGGACGTCAGACCAACCAACCCGGGCCCCAGCTTTGCATATGGCGAACTCCCCGCCGACAGCCTCAAGGAAATCTCCGACGCCAAACCGGCAAGCCGCGCGTCAGACGAAGCCTTCGCCGCGACCAGCATCAGATCCTGCTCCTCGCTCACACGGCTCACCAGAATCAACGCCACCAGATTCGGCTCCGTTTCACTGCGCACCGCCTCGTCAAAGGCCTTCATTTCCGTCACCTGCATCTCGTGTGGCAACCCCGTCAGCATCACCGCCCGCGCCTCGACGCTCGCCTTCGAGTACCGTCCCGCGAACGCCTGGGCAACCGCCGACCGCTCCTCGAGGCTCAGCAACGGTTCCGCCAGAGCCTCCAAATCGTCGCTCTTCTTCACGCCAACCTTCTTCGCCCCCGCGTCCGCATCCTTGACCGCCAGCAACAGCGACCGCGCCGCCGTCACCAACCGAGGCATATCTCGCTCGGGCGCATCTACCACCCGGGCCGCAAAGTCAGCCGCCGCAAGCCTCGACTCCGCCAGCGGGCTGCGGATCGTCGCCTGCGTACCGCAGGCCAATGACATCGGCCCCACCAGAACCTCACCCTGCCCGCCGCGGACGTACCCCTGAATCACTCGGAACCGCACCCGCGCCGCCTCTCGACAATTGCTCTCGATCAGCCACCCCGTCAGCCCTGGATCGGGCCAGAACGTGAAGTCGATCGACTCGTTGGGCAGCAGCCGCAGACGTCGCCGCACGTCGATCACCTCCGGAAGAGTGCTGCGAATCTCCTCGGTCCCAACTTCCAGCTGCGGCGAGACGAGCACCCGGCTCTCCAACGTGGCGCCGTTCCCAACCCCCAGCGGTATCATGGACGTGTTGGTCAACCGCAGGTGCACCTCGCTCCGCTCCAGGTTGTGCGCGCTCGAACGCGTTGTCTCCGCGCTCAACGCCATGAACCGGGCCGGATCGACCGAGCCCTCCTCAAGCCACCCGGGAAGAGCGTTAAAAAACCGACGAGCCTTTGGGGTAAGTTCAGGATCAACATCTGTCTGCCCGGTGAGCTCGATCAGCCTCCCCACCGCCCACGCCGCATCCGCCGTGATCGGAAACTCTCGCACAATCCCGCGGTACATCGCGACCGCCGCGTCCTTCTTCCCCAGAGCCTCGAGCGCCGTCGCCTGTCCAACCCGCGAGCCAGCTCGCTCCACCGTCAGCGGCTCAAACATTCCCAACGCTTCCTCCGCCTGGCCACGCCGGAGCGTCACCCATGCCCGCGCCTCCTGAAAACCCGCGTCCTCCGCGTCATTGGCGGGCTCCGCCGCAACCGCCTCAAAGTCCTTGCCCGCGCTCTCAAGGTCCACGTTCGCCCAGCACAGCAACGTGACCAACTCCAGCCGCACCGCACGAGATTGCTCCACGAGCTCCGTCTCGGTCACCTGCCCACCGGTCATCATCTTCTTCATCTCAACCAACGCCGCGTCGTAACTCTTCTTGATGTCAGCCGTCGCCGCGTCAACCGTCCCTTGGTCCCCCGCCGTCCGCGCCGCCAGCAGCCGCACCCGATCTAGCCGCGCGTCCAACCGCACCTCCTCGGGCTTTGGAATGTCGTCGGTCGGCACCAACTGCGCCTGCAGTTGCTTGATCAGCGACGCCGTCTCCTGCCGCTGCGAGGCCAGCGCAACGCTCAGCCGCTGCGTCACCGACGCCGCCCCGTCCACGCTCCAGTCTGTCGCCAGTTCCCCCAGAAACCCCACCGCGTCCTGTGTCAGCCCCGCACGGTCAAGGATCATCTGGGCGCTCTTCGAAAACCGTCGCGCGCCATCGAACACCCCGACGCTCGCCAGCGCATGCGCCATCTCGCCGTGCGTCTGCGAATCCGAGATGTCCGCATATAAAAGATTCGCGATCAGATCCAGCCGTCCGATCGGGTCGTCCACACGCTGGTCGAAATACTCCAGCGCAGCCTTGGCGGCCTCCTGGTTGGTCGAGTCCAGCGACGTCGCAACCTTCAGCTTATCCACGAAACCCTGAGTCTCCCCGCGCTGACGATGCAGAAACGCCGCGTCCGACGCAAGCCTGCTCCGGATCGAAACATCCAGCGTCGCCCCCTCCGGGCCGATGAAACGCTCGTACGCCCGAAGACGATCTTCCGCCAGCTGGATCCGGCTCAACCGCAACGCGATCAACTGGTACTGCGCCGCCGTGTCACGCGGATCCGCAACGTACAACCGACGCAACAACGGCTCAAGCTTGACCTTGTCCTCCGCAGTGTCCGCAACCAACGCACGCAGCCGAACCAAGCCAAGATCATCTGGCGTGTGCTCCGACGCGATCTCCAGCAACCCCAACGCGACCTGAAAATCCGACGGCGTCAGCGGCATGTGAATACGAAAATCCATCAGCGCCAGCCGCGTGATCGATCGCGCCGCGAATTCCTTGAGGTCAATCACCGCCGCGGCATCTGCGGCGGCACCCGACACCCCAGAAGCCGCCGCCCGCACGCTCGCAGCCGTCGGAAGTTCCGCCTTCCCCCCACCCGAAACCTCGCCCGAAACCTGAGCGTTCGCTCCGCTGATCCCACCCACCGCGCCCGCAACCAACCAGACAACGCCCAAGGCACCAAGCCCCCCGAACATCGTCCCGTTCCGTGCGCTCAAACCACGCGATGACTTCAATGGATGCTCCCAAAGCCCCCGACACGGGACGACACGAGACGAGACAACAAAAAGCTATCGGAATACACGCCCAGTACACACCAGCGTACACGCTCCGAACCTGAAAAGTTCGCTCGGCAACCGCCGTGCCCACGCTCGCACCACGAGAAAGACCTCGCGGCCCGCTCAACCCTTCCGAGCCGCCAGAACCCGCGGGTGACCCTCAAAGTCACGCACAATCTCCGCGTCCACCAGCCCCGGGGTCGACCCCGCGAGCGCCAGCGCCGCCGGAGCGCACGACGCCGCCACCTCCACCATCATCAGCCCGCCCGACCGCAGCAGCGGCACCCCGTCACGCACCACCGTGCGCACAAACTCCATCCCGTCCGCCCCACCTCGCAACGCCACATGCGGCTCATGGTTCTTCACATTCGGCGGCACGCCACCCCACTCATGGTCAGGAATGTACGGCGGATTGCTCACCAAACAGTGCAACCCCCCCGCCTGCCGAGTCGGCGGGTAGTCCAGAATCGGCTCCAGTAGGTTCCCGCACAACAGATCCAGCCGGTCCGAGACCCCGTGCGTGCGCGCGTTCAGCGCCGCGACCTCCAGCGCCTCCGCCGACACGTCCGACGCCACTACCCGCGCCCCCGTCAGGTACTTCAGCACCGCGGCCGCGATGCACCCCGACCCCGTGCACACGTCTGCGATCAAGACGCCCTCACCCTTGGGCCCGCCGAAGCCCGGCCGCGCACGCACGTGCCGCAGCACCCCATCCACAATCGTCTCGGTCGCCGGCCTAGGGATCAGCACACGGCCATCAACCTTCATTGGCAGCCCATAAAACCAAGCCTGTCCGACCAAGTACTGCACGGGCTCATGATTTAATGCACGCCCAACCAGATCGCGCAGCGTCTGCCGCTCCAGCGGCGAAGCTGGCCGATCCGCGTCCATCACCAGCTTGAGCCGGTCGCACCCCAGCACGTGCGCCATGAGCATGTCGGCGATCAAACGCGGGCTGTCGAGCCCGCTCTGCGCAAAGGCCGACGTCATCCACGCGATCAGGCGGCGCGTCGTCCAGGTCGCGGATTCCGTCGCAGAATTTGGTTGGTGAGGTCTGTCCACGGTCGGCCGGGGGCTTACGTCCTTGACCGTGGTATCGGTTGGCGTGTTCACGCGGCAAGTCTAGCGCAACGCCTCGCGCGATCCGGTCTTTCAGCAGCCCAATGAAAGGACCTACTACAGTTTTCCACACGCAATTATGATCCGTGCGCCGTCCTCGGCCGACATCTTCCCCTTGGCGATGTGCTGCGCGATCTCACGCCGGGTTGTCTCGAGCGACTCGAGCACCTCGCTGTTGAGCTTTTTCTCGCCCGCGATCATCAACCGCTCTCCTTCGGCCGGGGTCATCGAGCCCTCCGCGATGTATGCCGCAATCTCACGCCGCGAAGCCTCGCGAGACCTCGTCTGCAACACCTTCGAGAACCCGCCGATGATGATGCTCACCAGCGCGATCGCGATCCCGCCGCCAACCGCGATCGCCGCCACGTTCTCTCCCGCGGCCAAGACCTCGATCGGAACCGAGTGTGACAAATCGCTCGCCAACGTGTTCAATGACATGGTTCTACTCCTGGCATCTGACCATGAAACTCAATCTCAACTCACGCCCGGCTCAGCAACTCCGCGAGCTCGTGCCAGACTTCAGCAGCCGCTCGCCCTGCTCAGGCGTCATCGAACCTTCCGCGATAAACGCCGCGATCTCACGCCGCGTGCGCTCCTGCGACACCGAGCGCACGATCGACACGATCGATTTCGCACCGACGCAGAACACGATCACCCCGGCCGTCAGAAGCCACCCAGAGTTCGAAACCTCCATCAGCTCACGGACTCCCCCGACAAAGCCACCGTCAGCCAGCGTGGACACCCCTTGGATCGAGAGTTGGAAAAACGGCAAGGGCAACGTGGTCGTCAATGAAATCATAAAGGGACTCCTCTCGGGGAAAGCTCTCGGGCGATTCTTCGGAAGCGGCCTCGCGAGGTTTCAAGGCGAGGCTCAAACATGGCGTTCGGGGCGGTTGAATTCTCTCGACAGCAGCAAAGATCGGCCTGAAGCCGACTCTGTGATTATTGTGTCCCTATCGGCCGCGCGGCGAAAAACCTTTGCACCGCCCGCCAGTCCTAATCTCAACCCCTCCCAGGGCCGCGAAACCACTTGGAGATGGCTTTGACCGAGGCCCAACCAGACTCCAAAACTCCTCGTCTGCGATCTGTCGACGAAACGCTCGTCGCCGGGATCCTCGACCTGTACCGGCAGGGCTGGTTCCCGATGGCAGACCCCGACCGCGGCGTCGTCGAGTGGGTCCAGCCCGAGGTCCGCGGCACCATCTCGCTCAGCCCGGGCGGGCTCGTGGTCGCTCGTTCACTCAAACAACGCTGCCGCAAGGCCAGGTTCGTGATCCGGTCTGACACCGCCTTCGAACTGGTCATCCGGGCCTGCGCCGAACCTCGCCCCGGGCGAGATTCCACTTGGATCAACGAGGAGATCGTGCGCGCCTACATGGTGCTGCACCGCGCTGGCCGAGCGCACAGCGTCGAAGCATGGCTGGACCGCGACGGCGAATCCCATCTGGTCGGCGGGCTCTACGGCGTGCATGTCGGGGCGGCGTTCTTCGGCGAATCCATGTTCTCTCGCCCCGAACTCGGCGGCACCGACGCCAGCAAGGTTTGCCTCGTTCGCCTGTGGCAGCACCTGCGGGCACGCGGCTTCGTACTGCTCGATACGCAGATGTGGAACCCTCACCTCGCCACGCTCGGGTGCACCGAGGTGCCGCAAGCAGAGTTCTTGACACAACTCGAGCACGCGGTCAGCCGCGAGATCGCTTGGGAATGGACGCGCTGAGGGCTCTGGTTCGTCCTGATGCGACCGAACCTGCACGAAACAATCTTGACGCCGAACTTTACGCTGAAGTCCGGTCCACCACGCGATAATCCTCGCGCTCGCCGCGGCCACGCAGCGGGTAATCCTTCCGCAGCGGGTGCCCCGGATAGGCCTCCCACAGAAGGATCCGGCGCAGGTCTGGGTGATTCCTAAAGCGAATCCCGAACATGTCGAAGACCTCGCGTTCGGTCCATTCCGCGCCCGCCCAGAGGTCGCAGACGCTGTCGATATACAGGGCCGGGTCTTCCACGATGCCGTCGGTCGGTAGCGAGGGATCGATGAAGGTCTTGACGAAGAACCGATCGTCGCGGGCGTGCGAGAGCAGGTTGTAGATCACTGCGAATCGGCCGATAGTTTTCGCCGGGTAGTTCAGATAGTCCACCCCGATGACATCGGAGAGAAAGTTGTACGACGTGCGCGGGTCGGTCTTGAGAAGCGCCATCACCGCGTGCAGGTCGCCCGGCTCGACGATCAGAGTCGATTGCCCGCGAAACTCGGTGCCGCGAAACTTAATCTTGGGGAACGCCTCTTTCACGACCTTGAAGGTCGAGTGATCGAGTGTGGGCTGGTTCGTGACTTGGGTGGTCGTGCTGGGCGTTGCGGCTTCGGGCATGGTTTCCTCGTGACCTGAATCGTGACCTGAATCAAGACCTGAATACGGGCAACTTAGGCGGATCGGAACCTGAGTATAGGATCCGCTGCGTCAGGCGAGTCGCGGTGCCGAGATCATGATTTCGTCGCCAAGCGTGCGACCGTTGTTGCGTCATCGCGATCGCGGACAACGAGCGGCCTACTCGTCGCGCTGAGACGCGAAACCATGGTCTCGATCAGACCGCTCGAGATCGACCCGCGGCCTAGCGGCACACATTCCCCACGGCTTTCGTGAAACTCAACATTACTCGCCATCGACGCCGCCACGCCGGGGTGGTCTGCCAAAGAATCCACGATCCGCTCCAAGTGCTCGGCCGCCCTCGGCAGCATGGACTCGGCCAGCAGCGCCGCGGGTTCGATCAATAACCGGAACGGCCCGGACTCGTACCGCCTCAAAAAACTCAGGCACGACGGGATGTCTGAAAGAGCGTCGCCCGCGCTTGGCCAAAGGATCAACTCAAACTCAAGCCTCGCAACAACCGGGGCCAGGCGATCGATCTCCGACTCGAACGCGGCCTTCCCGCGCGGGCTCCACCCCGCCCACGAACCCGCAAGCCCTGAATCGTCGCCGGGCAGCCGCCCCGACCGAAGCACGACCCGGCGGCAGTCCGGGCTGGGAATCTGGGCAGCCACGGACAGCGGCCCTGCCCCCAGCACGCTCTGACGCGCGACCGCCGCCCACGAGGCCTCGTCGAGATCTGAAAAATTTTTGATCGCGCGATCGGCTTCCAACCCGTAGTGGGTGGTCGCGTCGATCGCCCCAAGCACATGGATGGTCATCATGAGAACGGTAGTTCGACCAGCACTCCCGGCCCTCTCCCAGCAACGTCCGAAATGGTTACACCGTCAACCTGATCGGAAACCACGTCCGATACGCCCTGCTCGTCAACTTCATTGGTCTGGAACCACGAAGGCGTCTCAGCGTACCGACCACAAACCGGAGTGTCCGATGCTCGCCACGCTTGAACACACGACTGACTCGGCGATGCTCGGAGAGATCCGCACCGATCCGACCGTCAACGTTCCGCACTCCAAGCTTTCTCGCGAGCATTTGATCGACGGCATCATCGCGATCAACCCGACCGCGACGGTCACGTTCCTGACCCGGTTCCCCGACGCGGCCCTTCGCGGGTATCTTGACCACCTCCTCAGTGCGCAGGAACCTCGTGGTCGGACGGCGTCGTGGGTTCGACCCGGCGATTCACCGGCGATCGTGGTACGCGAGCCGATCGACTGATTCGGCATCATCCTTCTCAAAGATCAAACCACTGATCGGCAACGATCAGCGGAGCAGAGACCGGGGGCTCGTGGTGGGGCCCCTGGCCTGCTGCGCGGGCTGTGCCGTCTGGTGGTCCGGGATTCTCCGGGAGTTCGCGGCGACTTACTTAGCGGACTCATGCTGTTCTGGGGAACGTCCGATTGTTGCTCCCGAGCGGGCTGGCGCGAGCGATCGCGTTGCGAGGTCCGTTGGTTGAGACGGTTAAATCGGTCCGTTCGGTGGGTTCGTTAGATGAGTTCAAGCTGGACCGCAAAGCGGTCCGATAAAGACTTTGGTGGAAGACGGGTGGCCGCGGCGAATGAAACGCCGTTGTGACACCCGATCTGATCGGCCGGTGGATCGAGTTGGCTGGTACTGGTGGGTTGGCGGGTGGAACCCGGCTCCCGACATTTCGTGAAACGACAGCGCCGGGGGGAGGCGGAGTCCCGCCATCCGGCGATGGTTGTCGCGCGGCCTCTTGAGGTTGTGCGGCACGACGGAGGCTCGATTCATGCGCAATTTTTCCGTGAAACTCAATCTTTCGATCCAAGCCCTCGCCGGATCGGCAGTCGCCCTGACCACCACGCTGGTCGCGGCGGCGGGGTGCGCGTGGGTCGGCGCCAGCGGCTACGAGCGCCCGATCACCGAACAACATCTCGCGGGGGCGGGCGGCCAGAACGATCTCCTCAACACGCCAATCGATGACTCCACCGGTCAGTTCACCAACGCTGTGCCCGGCTCGGACGCCTACGCCGGCCCCGGGGTCTCACCGTGGGTCACACTCTTCACGCCAGGATCGGAACCCGTCCAACCTTTCGCCAAGCCGCGACTGGCGTTGAACGCTGGCGCGGACCGCCCCGAGACTAATCGCCCCGCGATAAGCGTTGTGTCCGCGAGCGATCCGACCTCGACCACGGCCCGGCCTACTCCCGAGCCAGCGTTTGTCGCGGTAAACACTCGCGCGAATAAAGTTGCTCCGGCACAGCCCGAGATCTCGACGAGCCGAACGGCGCGAAGCCCCGAGAGCACGCCGCCGCTGAACTTGAGCCAGGTGACATACGCGACCGAGGGCGCGGACTTTGATCCGTGCGTTTCGCGCGACGGCATGTCGGTTGTATACGCCAGCACGCAGCACCGCGACACGGCCGATATTTATGTCAAACCGACCGACGGCCGGGTGATCACGCAGCTGACCAACGACCCGGCCAACGACGTGATGCCCGCCATCAGCCCCGACGGGCAGCACATCGCGTTTGCCAGTGATCGCACCGGCAACTGGGACATCTACGTCATGCCGATCACGGGCGGGCGCGCGGTGCAGGTGACATCCGACGCGACCGACGAGCTTCACCCGTCGTGGTCGCCCGACGGGAAGAGCCTGGTTTTCTGCCGGGCTGGCGCGATGAGCGGGCGCTGGGAGATGTGGGTCATTGATGCGGCGAACCAGGCCGCGAGCAACTTCATCGGGTACGGGCTCTTTCCCTCCTGGTGCCCCGTGAGCGGGAGCGGCGCGACGCTGGGCGCCGGCGCAACCGACAAGGTTTTGTTCCAGCTCGGACGCGAGCGTGGCGAGCGTTCGTTCGCGGTGTGGACGGTGGATTACAAAGATGGGCGAACCGGCAACGCGACTGAGATCGCGTCCAGCGGCGAGGCGGCGTTCATCAACCCTGGATGGAGCCCCGACGGCAGCAAGATCGTCTACGTCTCGGTGCCCAACGCCTCGGAGGGGAACGGGCAGGCCCGGCAGCAGCGGCCCGCCAGCGCTGAACTGTGGATGCTCAACACCGACGGCAGCGGCAGGGTGAACCTCACGGGCAGCACGGCGATCGCGCTCATGCCGTTCTGGGGGCCCAAGGAGCGGCTCTACTTCGTCGCCAACCGCGGCACCGCCGACAATATCTGGTCCATCGACCTCGAACCCGCGATTCGCGCCGCGTCGCTCAACGGCTCGGCGGGGATGTCGCGCACGGCGGCCAAGGGCGGGAAAGCGATGATGGCCGAGGAACCGGCGGAAGCGGCCGAGAAGGAAGTCGCCGACGTGCCGGAGGGGAAATGACCGAGACTGATCGAGAGCTTGAACAGCGACGCGTGTACGGACACGTTGTCAGCGCACCCGACGCCGCACCGTTCGAATCACCGCATCTGATGACCGCACGAACCACGATGAAGAACCACTCGATCCAACTCGCTCGTTCCGCTCTCACGCCGTCGCGCCGTGCGCAGCTCACGCTCGCGGGGCTCGGTCTGATCGGCCTGTTTTCGAGCACGCTCGCAGGCTGCGCTTCCAAAGGCTCCGAGCTGATCGCGCCAGCCACGCTGGTCGCGCCGTACAACACGGCCCGCGGCGACGTGCTCTGGGCCGTGGTCCCGCTCCAGAATGAATCAGGGACGACCGAGGCCGCCAAGTCGAACATCAGCGACAAGGTCGTGGCGGCGTGCGAGGAGATCCAAGGCGTGCGTTGCGTCCCGTTGAACCGCACGCTGGAAGCGATGCGGGCGTTGAAGTTGACCAGCGTGCGCTCCGCGGCCGAGGTGCGCGCGCTAGGGCAGGCGATGGGCGTTGACGGCATCGTGGTCGGCGCGATCACGGCCTACGACCCGTACACGCCGACGCTCGGGCTGTCGCTCGCGTTGTTCTCACGCGGCGGGGCGATGAACCCGGCCCAGACACCGACGTTGAACCCGCGCTCGCTGCAGATGAGCCCGAGCGAGGGGAACGTGGCGGCCTCGAACGCGTTCCGCGAGGGCCCCGTCGCGACCGCCAGCGAGAATCTCGATGCGAAAAATAATCAGGTGCTGATGGACCTCAAGCAGTACGCCAAGGGGCGGCTAGACGGCCCGTCGGCGCTGGGGTGGCGGCGCTATGCGGCGAGCATGGAGCTTTACAGCGAGTTCGCGGCCTCGCACCTGGTGGGGCGGCTGGTGCAGAATGAGTGGATCCGACTAGCGGGCGCGGTGCCGGGCATCCCCCCGGCGGCGGCCTCTCGACCGGGCCTGGGCACCCCCGCTTCTCGTCAGGCCGACGCGGAAATGGGGAAGATGGTCGAGCGCGAACCTCGCTAGCCCGCCCTTGGAAAACCTTGAAAAAGTTTCAAAAAAGTTCACGCCAGGAAAGTTGAGAGAAGGACCGAGAATCCGACCGAAGAGTTGTGCTCGAATCGATTGATTGACCCGCCACCGTTGTTCATGGCGCAGGCCAGGAGAAACCAGAATGTCCACGCTCCCGCTCACCGAAGCCTTTACGTCCTACCTCGCTGATGAGCGCCATTTCAGCCCGTACACGGCCCGCTGTTACGGGGCCGACCTGCGGCAGTTCATTGAATACATCGCGCAGGAGATCAACGTCGAGGTCGATCTGGTGAAAGAGCGCGACGCCTACCAGCGGCGCGCGGCCGAGGCCGAGACCCGCGCCCCGGGCGCGAAGGCACCGGCGGCCGCGGCGGGCAAGCCGACCACGATCACGCAGGTCATGTGCCACGCCGACGCGGACACGATCCGCGGTTTCCTCGCGCGTTTGGGCGAGCAGCAGTATTCGCCCGCGACGATGGCGCGAAAGATCGCGACTCTCCGCTCGTTCTATAAATGGGCCGAGCGGCGCGGCGTGGCGGACGTCAACCCGATGACGCTCATCCGCACGCCCCGCCAAGGCAAGCGGCTTCCCAAGGCCATTACCATTGAGCAAGTCGAACAGTTGCTCGCGGCCCCGGACGACTCAGACGTGCTGGGGCGGCGCGATCGCGCGATGCTCGAGACTCTGTACTCCACCGGTATTCGCGTGAGCGAACTGATCGGGCTGGACATCGAGGATCTCGACGCGGCTGGCGAGGCGCTCAGGGTTCGCGGCAAGGGTAAGAAAGAGCGGGTCGTGCCGCTGGGCTCTCACGCGCTCAACGCGGTCGTTCGGTTCATGGAGATGATCCGATCCGACCCGCGTTTCGCGCCGTGCTGGGCCGAGACTCAGAAGCAGCGGCCGTTGTTTCTCAACAAGCACGGCGGTCGCCTGAGCAGCCGTTCAGTCCGTCGGAAGCTCGACAAGTATCTCAGCCAGGTCGGGATGGACCCGACGATCTCGCCCCACACGCTGCGTCACAGCTTCGCGACGCACCTGCTGGACAACGGCGCCGACCTGCGGAGCGTGCAGGAATTGCTGGGCCATCAGTCGCTGAGCACGACGCAGGTGTACACGCACCTGACGACGCAGCGGATCCAGGACGCCTACCAGAAGGCGCACCCGCGGGCCCAAGCGAGCTGAAGCCCGGCGGGCGAATGATTCTCGAACACTGAGCACCGTCTCGATCTGGGGCGGTGTTTTCTTTGAACCAGATTCATTGAACCGCAGTTTCGAGCTCGGCGTTGAGCGCCGCATCATCACTCGCCCGGCCGTCGAGCCTCACCAACGCCCGGATCGTCCGATCAGCACCGATCACCAGCAGCACCGCGAGCACGTCGGGGGCGAGGCGGTCGAGCGAGCTAGCCCCGGTGGGCGTCCAGAGCAGGCTGGCGACGTCGGGCGGCGGACGGACGTCGGGCTTGGGGGTTGAGGTCGCGGCGGTCACGCTGGCGGCCCAGGTGCCGTGCAGCCGCTCCAAGCGATCGCGAGTGAACACTTCGAGATCAAAGACCGCGACGCCGCGCGCGAAGAGAAGTTTGGAGTCAGGGGTTTCCCGGCCCACCGGCTCGCTCTGGCGTTCAGCGCTTCTTAGCACGGACCTCCGCCAGACCTGCTGCATCGCGTGGAGCCCGGCGGCGACGTCGCGCGTTATCGCGGCGTCGCCAGCTGGTGTGGGACGGAAGAGCAGCATCAGGCCGAGGTCGGTGTCCTTGGCGCTCGCGAAAGAATCCGACAACGACCACCGGGTCTGCTGGCGGTCTTGAAAAGACATCTCGGGCAGAACATCGCCAACTCTCAATTCGCTCGGCGGCGTGTGCAGCTCGTCGAAAGTCTGCGCTCGGCGGCGGCCTTCGACGCTGAGGGTCCACGATTTCACCAGCCCCGGAGCGATCGTTTCGCAGCGTGCGTGAACCGTGGTCCCGGGTCGGCCCGGCGCGGGCCGGATCGTGAACTCGGTGAGACGGTCGGTGACGGCGTCGAACACAAGCTCGGTGATGGTCGTCGCGCCGGTGCCGACAAGACGGACGAGCGTGCTCTGATCGGGCTGCGCCGGTGCTTTGAGTGCCCACGAATCTACCGTGCCGAACGGCGTGGGGCGTGCGATCGTGTCGTCACCGAGCGCGAACGCCAACTGCGGGATCGCGAGTGGCGGCAGGATCGATTCGAGGACCGCCAGCGTCGGCGAGCCATCAATCGACCACTCGATAAATCTGGACGGGTCGCTCGGCCTCGTTGCGACGACCCGCCGCGCGACAGCGTACACGCCAAGATCGGGGAGATCGATCCGCACGATCCGATCGAGCCGCGTGGGTGAAACGCCCGTGAAAACCCGCACCAGCACGGAGCGATCAAGATCGGCGCGGAGTGGCTCGTCGTCGAGCGTGAACGTGAGGCGCTCGGCGATCGGTCCGGAGCGGTAGGAGAATGTCAGCCGACGCAGCGCCTCGGCGGCGGTTGAGGGGATGGCCTGATGAGAGTCGGACAACTGTTGGGCCGGTTGTGCGGAAGCGGGTTGGTCGATCGTGCTCACGCGGAGCAACAGGTTTGCGGGAGAGCTGAACGACACCACCGCGAGCGCGGCCGCGAACGCGAAGGAGCGGCCGGTCGCCCGGAGCGATCGCGGTTGCGGGCGTGCGCGCGAGCAGAGGATTGAATTCTGTTCGCTCTTATTTCGATGGTTCATGGTGAAGTCCTGTGCGTGACGGATCTGGATCAGGTGTGGCCGGGAACACGGCAGTTCAAGGCTCTTCTTCAAGCGGAAAACGCGTCACGAAGTTCGATGACCGTTCTGTTCAGCACCGGGTGTACCGCCCGCGGCGCGATCTCGGCCAACGGCTCCAGTACGAACATCCGCTCGTGCATCAGCGGGTGCGGCACTTTCAGGTCGGGCTCGCTGATGATGCGATCAGCAAAGAAAATCAGGTCTAGGTCGAGCGTGCGAGGCCCCCACCGCTGCTCCTTGGCGCGATCGCGGCCAGCCGCGCGTTCGATGCGCAGGAGCTGGCCGAGCAGTTCTCGCGGGCTCAGCGAGGTTTCTATGAGTGCCGCCGCATTCAAGTACGGGCCTTGCGGCACGCCCCCGACGGACGCGGTCTCGTGCAGCGAAGAGCTCGCGACCAGCCGGGACCGCGGCAGGCCTGAGAGTTCTTCGATTGCGCGGCGGATCGTTGCTGCCCGATCGCCTAGGTTCGATCCCAGCCCGACGCAAGCCAGCTGCGGGACGTCGCTCGTCGTCGTGCGTGATTGCTCGGGCCTCACCAATAAAGGATACTACCCAAGGCCGAACAGGGCCGGTGACACGGACGCGAAGATCAATTAAAATTCGTTCGCACACGGTCTCGAATACGATCTCCGCGCCTTTACGCTTTTAAAACTGGGCGCAACACCCCGGACACGATCTGTACTCAACGTTCTTTTCCAACGTCTTCCTCGACAGTCCTCAAATTGTCTTGATGAAGACCGGGCTGGTTTGTACACTCGAACAACGGAGGAAAGTTATGACAAAGTTCGCACCGCGTTCGTTCTCGATCGTGGCCGCCCTGGTTCTCAGCGCCGGCCTGGCGTCCGCTCAGACAGGAACCTCGTCACTCGCCGTCACCGGCCCGACGGGGACCACGCTCGAACAAAGCTTCGCGCCCGGCGACGACTCGGGCGCGTTCAACTCGCGCGGCACGTCGTGGACCTTCGCCGACGCCACCGCCATCGCCAGCACCGTCGCGTTCTCCGAGCCAGCCAACAGCCTGTGGGTCGGGCAATGGCTCAACAGCCCGCGCGTGCAGCGTTTCGACATCACCGGCGACGGCACGCCACTCGTTAATTACGCCGCCCCCGCCGGTTCGCTCACGTCGGTCTCCGCGGCCAAGGGTGCCGACCTCGCGGCGGTGCTGAATTCGAGCGGATCGACGTACTCCGTAACCGCCTACAGCAAGGCCTCGGGCTTCAAGTGGACCTACGCGTTCCCTTCGAGCCTCAACAACTCGGGGTACTACAACATCAAGGTCTCGCGCGACGGCAGCGTCGTCGCGTGCATCCTCACCGACACCACCGATTCGGCCAACCCCGTGCCGTCGCTGTACATCTTCAACGGCGCGACCGGCGCGATCCAGAATACTTGGCCGCTCGCTACCGGGTACGCCGGGGGCGTCGATCTCACCGACAACGGCTCGCTCGCGCTTGTCACCGTGAACGACCAGGCCCGGCTGATCGACTCGGCGACCGGCGCGGTCATCACCTCGGCCAGCGTTGTCGGGTCGGGTGGTCGCTTCGCGATCTCCGGCAACGGGCAGACCTTTGCTCTGGGCGGTTTCGACTTCAAAGTCTTCAAAAAAGTCGGGTCGTCGTACGTGCCAGCGGTGAACTTCTCCGCGGCGACCTCGTGGTTCGGTTGGGCGATCGCCATCTCGCGCGACGGCTCGACCGTCGGCGTGCTCAGCCATAATTACAACGGGTATCTCAAAACCGCGACGCGCGTCTTCGACGTCGCCAGCGGCACGCTGCTGGGCACCGTCAACACCACCGGAACCGGCACGCTTCAAGACTCGGCCGTGGGCGCGTCGATCTCTGACGACGGCTCTGTTCTGGCGGTCGCTTCGTGGGGCACGCAGAACAATGTTCACCCCGAAGTTCAGGTCTTCAGCCGCACGTTGGCGGCCCTCGGCTCGATCGACACGCCCGGCTCGCCGTCGTGGGTCGATGTCAGCTCCGACGGCAAATACGTGGCCGTCGGCGGCAAGGCCGTGCACGCCAACACGTTCGGCAACGGCGGGTACGTCGATGTCATCGGGTTGCGGTGCCCGTCGGACTTCAACGGCGACGGGTTCGTCAATGCCGACGACTTTGACGGATTTGTCGACGCGTTCGTGCTCGGCAATATCGTGGCTGATTTCAATAACGACGGGTTCGTGAACGCCGACGACTACGACGCCTATGTCGATGCGTTCGCCGCCGGGTGCTAAGCCGTTGGGATTTGAATGTGAATCGCGACACTTAAGTATCGGTCTGGGCGCTCGTGCGGTTTTAATCTCGTGCGCGCACATTCAGCGACAAGCCCGCAAGGAGTGCTCTTGCGGGCTTGTCGTTTTCTGACGCCGAGATCCCGCAAAGCTCTCAGAAGAACCGGCGATTTTGGATTCAGACGCTCGGTAAGTGCGATCTCGATCACCTAGGCGGCATCACGCACTCAAAGACCTCGTCGACCGGTCGAACAAACACCTGCGCGATCCGAAATGCCACTTCCAGCGACGGGAAATACTTGCCCCCCTCGATCGCATTCACCGTCTGCCGGCTCACGCCAATCCGCTCGGCCAGTTCCTGCTGCGTCATCTCGCGATGCCCGAAACGCAACGCCCTGATCTGGTTCTGGATCACCATCTTCCGCACGATGATCTTGCTCTTGGTCAACCTCACACCCCCCGACGGTAATAGACCAGCCGAAGGATGAACCCTAGAACTTCAGACAGGAACATCGACAGCAGCAGCAGATGCACGATCCAGACGTTCTCAATCGAGAAGATCATGCCCGTCACCGCCGCCAGCACGCCCACGGTCAGCAACCAAGACGAATTGTTCTCGGCTCGCCACGAGATCAGCTTGTCACGCTCATCCCGGCCCTCTGGCTTGCTCGCGATCGCCGCCACCGTGATCCCGGCCACCAGCAGAATCACCATCAATACCACCGACGCCCCGAACAGGAACGCGTAAGGTGGTAGGGCCGTGACGCTCTTGGACATCATGCTCCCGGCCAGGACGAAGTAAGCCCCGAGCCCGATCACCATAGCCACAAGCTGAATCCAGACGCATTTCTCTTCAAAGGACTTGCTCATCGGACCTCCTTGCATTCTCCATAAAGACGAACATATTTGACACCATGTCAAGTATACAAGACATTGTTCCAAAGTCAAATATTCTTGACACGCTGCTCGACAACAGCTCCAAACCCGGTCTCCCCGGCGATCGCCTTTCGCTGATCTCGGGCAGAGGCCCCGCAGATCTCGTCGCGCCCGCTCTACGGTCAACCAATAAAAAACGCTCGGGAAAATCGCCCGAGCGTTCGTGTTCCATGATGTTGTCATACGCCGAGGCTTGCTCCGCACGACCTCAATCTTCAGTCTCTTCAAGCTCCAGCGACCGGTGCTGCATCTGGGCCTTGAGGCGGAGGAGGATCGACGTGTGCATCTGGCTGACGCGGCTCTCGCTCAGGTCCAAGGTGGACCCGATCTCGCGCATCGTCATGCCCTCGTAGTAGTAAAGCAGGACGATAAGCCGCTCGGCCCGGCTGAGGCCTTTGGTGATGAGTTCCTTAAGGTCCTTCCGCTGCACGTCCTTGAGCGGGTTGGACTGGCCGTCGTCGCGGATGACGTCGATCTCGCGAGTCTCGCGGCCGTTGTCGTTGGAATAGAACCGGCCGTGGATCGACCGCATGTTCACGGGCGACCCGTCCTTCTTGAGCTTGTCGAACTCCTCGCCCTGGATACCGATGCGGTTTGACACCGCGTCGTCGCTGGCGGGCTCGCCGGTCTGCATCTCGATCTGCTGGCGGGCCTGCTCGAAGCGGGCGGTGCGGTGGCGGACGAGGCGCGGAACCCAGTCCATCGAACGAAGCTCGTCGAGGATCGCGCCGCGAATGCGAGGGGCGCAGTACGTCTCGAACTTGACCTTGCGGTCGAGGTCAAAGGCGTCGACGGCGTCCATCAGCCCGAAGATCCCGGCGGACATCAGGTCTTCCATATCGACCTCGTCGGGGAGCCGCTTGTAGATGCGTTCCGCGTTGTAGCGGACGAGCGGGAGGAACTTCTCCATGAGATAATTGCGGATCGGCTCGCTGCGCGTCTTCTGGTACTCGGTCCAGACGTCGTTGATCGCGAGCTCGTCGTACTGCGAGGGCAGCGACGAGGCCTCGGCGTGGCGGGCCGCAAAGCGACCGTTGCCACGCAGACCCTGACGAGTGGTGGGCCGAGTGGTGGTACGAGAGGACGGAATTGCGGAAGACTTTAGTGCTGCCATCGGTCTGCTCCTTGACCCTCTGTGGCTCGATCTCGGGGGTTGATCCGTGGCATCATGCCTGGGAACCCGAGGTCGGCCTGCATGGACGCTCCGTGTCCATGCGTAGTTATTTACTATACCTCATTCGGCCGGTGTCAACCAGCCGAAACCATTTCTTCCTGTTTTCCACCGGTTATCAACGTGGGTTCTTCACCAACTTCTCCGACCTCCATGATCGGCTCGGAAAATCTTTTGACGGGGCGAGCCGCGATGTAGTCGCGGATGTGCTCTTCGATCGTGCGCTCGCCGATCGCGCCCAGCACCAGGCCGAGCACATAGCAGAGCAGCATCGAGATGAGGGCGCGGATCAGGATCTCGGTCGACTCGTTGCCAGCGAAGAGTCCGGCAACCACCGCGATCGCGAACGCGGTGAGGCCCAGCGAACCCGCGATGACCTTGGTCGGCTGTTCGGGGCTGAGTTTTTCGACCGTGGGCTTGTTCACGCGCGCTCCCTGCCGTTGATCAACACGCCGAAAACCCGTTGATGGTCATCGGCCTTGGTCGGTCGGCGAGAGAATAAACTTGAGAGAGCCGCGTTGTGCTACGCGGGAATTCACCTCAGAGCGCTGAGCGTGACGGCAGATCTGTCAGAGGCGTTGCGGGTCAACCACGACGAGAGCGCGGCGCGCAGCCCGCGCGGGCGCTGAAGCGAGACGTCGGCGTTAAGTTCAAGCGCCCGCGTGATCTGCGCCGCGATCCGGGCCACGGATAACGAGGCGTTGCAGTCAGGTTTTCCGAGCGTGAAAGGGTGCCGTGCGCGGACAGCCTCGGGCACCGCGCGATCGACACATAAAGATCCTAAAAATCTGAGCTCGACCCCCAAGAAGCGCGTGCACACCGCTTCGATGCGCTGATAGACCGCTTCGGCCTCGGCGTTGTTGATGGCTTGGTTGACGACAATTCGGACGTCGCCCGTGGGTTGTCCAAGGTCCGTGTTGTTGCGCACGCCCGAGATTGACCCGAGCGCGGCGTGGCCTTGGACGAGGCACTTGATGAGGCTGTAGGCGTCGGTGATGGCGGTGGGCTCGGGCGTGGTCACGACGATGGCGAGGTCGGCGGCGTGCAGGAAACTGAGCACGCTGGAGCCAGCACCGGCGGCGGTGTCGACGAGGATGAGATCGCTGCTGGCGTCGAGGTCTGCGAGGCCGCTGAGAATCAGGTCGCGGTCGTGCCGGGGGAGTTCGCCCAACTGGGCAACGCCGACGGATCCGGGGACGAGTCGGAAGCCCCCGGGGGCGTTGATGGCCAGCTCGGGGAGTCGATCGCGAGCGGTAACGGCTCGTTCGAGTCGGCGCTGGGGCATGAGACCGCAGAGGACATCGGCGTTGGCCATGCCGAGGTCGGCGTCCACGAGCGTGACGCGCAAGCCTTGCTGGGACAGGATGATGGCGAGGTTGACGCAGAGGTTGGTCTTGCCCACGCCGCCCTTGCCAGAAGCGACCGCGACCACGGGGGCGCAGGGTGCTTTGTAGCGTGAGGGGATGGTCATGGCGTCGAGCGCAGCGCCGACGGAATGGCGGTTTGAATTCTGGTTTGAGTTCTGGTTTGAGTTCTGGCGTTGCGACTGCTCGACCAGTCGGCGGAGGCGTGAGGCTTGGTCGTCGGGCGCGTGCTGGATGTTGTTGCCCGAGCTCATTGGAGCACGCTCCGGGCCTCGGACCACTCGCCGTCGAGGACGATGCGGGCGAGGTGCTCGGGGTCGGCGTGCTGGAAGTGGTCGGGGACTTCCTGGCCCATGGTCAGCGCGCTGATGGCGAGGCCGGTGCGTCGGGCGAGGTTGAGGACGGGGCCAAAATGCACGGCCTCGTCGGCCTTGCTGAGAATGACCCGGTCGGGATTAAGGGTGGCGAAACGGTCGGCGGTGCTCAGCATGACAGGCTCGGAAACGGTGAGCGAGAGAGTGAGGTGGGTTTCGTGCGGTCGGGCGGCAGCAAGGTAGGCCGAGAGTTCGTGAAGGCGGGTGGTATCGTTCTGCGATCGACCTGCGGTGTCGATGAGGATGAGGTCGCAGTCGTTGAACGCGTCGCACGCGGCGGGCATGTCTTGGGGGGCGAGGACGACTCGGAGCGGGATGGCGAGGATACCGGCGTAGGTGCGGAGCTGCTCGACGGCGGCAATGCGGTAGGTGTCGCAGGTGATGAGCCCGACGCGCAGGCCTTGCTTGAGCTTGGCGTGGGCGGCGAGCTTGGCGATGGTGGTGGTTTTGCCCACACCGGTGGGGCCGATGAGGGCGATGGTGGTCGGTCGTCCGTCGAGGGTGCGGCCTGTGAGCTGGGGGGGCGTGGTTTGGATCTCGCTCGTGATGTGGCGGAGGAGTGTCTCGCGGACGATGGAAGAATCGGCGAGCTCGGGCTCAGAGAGTTCGTCGCGGACACGAGAGGCGAGTTCTTCGGCGATGTCTGAGCCGACGCCGGTCTCGATGAGGCGCATGTAGTTGGCGAAGAGCGGCTCGCTCATGGGGCCGAGGGTGAGTACAGCCGAACTGGCGGGCGGTGGGCGGTTTGCGATTCGTGATGCGCCGTGCCGGGTTGTTTGTAAGACTTGAGATACCAAGCGTTTAATACTGGTGATCTCGTCTTCGAGGATAAGGCGGGTGGAGGAGTCGGTGGGGCGGAAAGCGACTCGATTGGCGAGGGCCTGAGCGCCGGAGAGCGGTTGATCTTGGGGCGTGAAGGTGGTCAGTAGCGAGTGCGGGCGCGAGGCGACAGGGGCGGTTGCACGAGAGGTCACAGGGCGTGTGACGATCACCGGCGCGAGGTGTTCGTGCGAGACGGGGCGCGGTTTGAGCGAATAGGTTGGAGTTGAGATTTGAGTTGGGATTTGGGTTGGCGATTGGGTTGGCGATGGGATCGAGGGTTGAGGGTTCGGTTGCAAGAGGGCGGGCGAATGGTCGAGGGTCGCGGTGATCTCGACCATGGGTTTGCCGCCGACGCCCATGATGCCGCCGTATTTGAAGGCGCGGGTTTTGAGGATGACGGCGTCCTTGCCGAGGTTTTTTTTGACCTCTGCCAGCGCTTCGGCCATGGTTCGCCCGCGGTAGATTTTGGGGGTTGAGTCGGGCATGGCGGGCGGGTCGGAGGGCGGCGCGGTGGCAGAATACACGCGAGGTCGCGCGGTGGGATCATCCATCGGCTTGGGGGGGGAGTTTTCGAGAGTCGCGCGAGGCGGATGTTTTTATCGCACGCGAATGGCGCGTCGGTGTCTTCTGCGGCTCGGAGCGCGGGTGTTCTAGTTTGAGTCGGAGCAGAGAGATGGCGGGGTAGAAGGGTGTGGAGAAGGGCGGGGAGGCCGCGGGGTGGGCGGGTTTGCCAAAGTCCCGAGCCCAGAACCAAGAGCAGATCAAGATGAAGACCAAGAGACGGCTCGGAGAGCCGACCTACGGGGGACTAGGCGGCGAGGGAGGGTTCGCGGCGGTCGGCTTTGGGATCGGGCGGGGGCATGACGAGGGCGAGTGATTCGACCTCGAGACCGCTGACGATCTCGTTGTATCCCAGGACGGTGACGTTGGGCAGGTGGGGTTCGACGATCTGGCGGACGACGGCGCGGACTTGGGGCGATGCGATGACGACAGGGTGGGCGCCGGTCTGGGTGACGAGCTTGAGGCTGCTGGTGATCTGCTCGGCGACCTTGGCGGCGACGCGTGCGGGCATGTTGACGGCCGTGCCGCCGGGGCCTCGGTCGATGTAGGAATTAATCTGATCTTCAAGGGTTGGGTCGAGCGTGACGCAAGCGAGGCGTGGCTTGCCGTCCTGTCCGGGCTGTGCGTAGAGGTTGCAGATGGTGCGTCGGAGGGCGTTGCGGACGTACTCGGTGAGGACGTCGACGTCCTTGGTCTTGGCCCCCCACTCTGACAGGGTCTCGCAGATGGTCTCCATATCGCGGATGGGGACGCGTTCGCGGAGAAGGTTCTGGAGAAGTTTCTGGATATCGGTGAGCTTGACGACGCCGGGGATGAGTTCTTCGATGAGCTTGGGGCTGCGCTGCTTGAGTTGTTCGACGAGGTTGCCGACTTCTTCGCGGGTGAGGAGTTCGTCGGCGTGGCGTTTGACGAGTTCGGTGATGTGGGTGGTCATGACGCTGGTGGGCTCCACGACGGTGTAGTTCATGGTTTCGGCGCGGATGCGGAGCGCGGGGTCGATCCACCAGGCGCTGAGGCCGAAGGCAGGTTCCTTGGTGGGCTCGCCGTCGATGGAGCCGGTGACGATGCCCGAGTCCATGGCGAGAACCTTGCCGACGCGGACGATGCCCTCGGCGATGACGTTGCCGCGCACCTTGACGCGATAGGCGCTGGAGTTGAGCTGCATGTTGTCGCGGATGCGGACGGGGGGCATGACTAGGCCGAGCTCGACGGCGAGCTGACGGCGGGTGGCGCTGATGCGGTCGAGGAGGTCCCCGCCCTGCCCGGAGTCGACGAGGCCGACGAGCCCGTAGCCGACTTCGAGTTCGAGGGTGTCGACCTTAAGGAGGTTTTCGACGGGCGGTGGTTCGGCGGCCTGTGATGGTTCGGCGGCTTGTTGGCTTGCTTTATGTGCTTTGACAAGCTTCTGGTTGCGGTTCATGAAGTATGAGATGCCAGCGAGGACGAGTGCGGTGGTGAGGAGGGGGGCGGCGGGCAGAGGAGTGAACGAGAGGGCGACGAGGAAGCCGGCGGTGATGATGAGGCCACGGGGCTGGCTGGCGAGCTGCTCGGTGAGCTCATCGCCGAGCTGCTGCTTAGAGCCCGAGCGGGTGACGATGAGGGCGGAGGCGATGGAGATGATGAGGGCGGGGATCTGGGCGGTGAGGCCGTCGCCGATGGTGACTTTCGTGATGGTTTCCGCGGTGGATTTGGCATCCCAACCCTTGGAGATCATACCGACGGCGAATCCGCCGATGACGTTGACGACGGTGATGATGATTCCGGCGATGGCGTCGCCTCGGACGAATTTCGAGGCACCGTCCATGGCACCGAAGAAGTCGGCTTCCTGGCTGACGCGTTCGCGGCGGCGGCGAGCTTCGGGTTCGTCGATGACGCCGGCGTTGAGGTCCGAGTCGATGGCGAGCTGCTTGCCGGGCATGGCGTCGAGGGTGAAGCGTGCGGCGACTTCGGCGATGCGTGTGGCGCCCTTGGTGATGACGATAAACTGGACGATGACGAGGATCATGAAGATGACGACGCCGACGAAGAGGGACTTGCCAGCGACGAAGTTTCCGAAGGCCATGATGACGTGACCGGCGAGCGCCATGGCGTCCTCGGGGTTGGTGGCGTCGGCGGCGAGGATGAGGCGTGTGGAGGCGATGTTGAGGACGAGGCGGAAGAGAGTTGTGGCGAGGAGGAGAGAGGGGAAGACGCTGAAATCGAGCGGGTGGTCCATGTAGATGGTGGTGAGGAGGATGATCAGAGAGAGACTGATGTTGAGGGCGATGAGAATATCCATGACCGCGGGCGGGAGCGGCACGAGGAGAACACCGAGCATTCCGACGAAGCTAAGCGGGACGATGAGCCCGCGGTAGGTTTTGATTTTCTGAAGCCACGGGGGCAGGATGGGGCCCATATCGGCAAGCGCGGGCGCGGCCCGGAGCACGGCGGCCTGTTTGGACGCCTTGGGTTGAGCGGCGAGCTTGGCGGGGGCTTTGAGTGAGGCTTTGGCCATGGTGTGATTCGGGAGAGCAGGGTGGCGGGTTGGGGGAGGATGGACAGAAGAGAGGAAGTGGAAGGAGAAAGAGAAAGAGAAAGAGAAGGAGAAGAATCGGTTCGGAGAAGCGATCTACCTAGGCGGCTTGCTCGATGCGGTAGACGTAGGCGAGGATCTCGGCGACGGCCTGGTAGTGGTCGGGGGGCACTTCGCCGCCGACGTCGATGGCGTAGTAGAGAGCGCGGGCGAGAGGCGGGCGTTCGACAAGGGGGACGCCGTGGACGCTGGCGATCTGGCGGATGAGCAGGGCCATGTGGTCGACGCCCTTGGCGACGACCTTGGGCGCGCGCATGGAGTCGGCGTCGTATTTGATGGCAACGGAATAGTGGGTTGGGTTGGTGACGATGACATCGGCGGTGGGGACAGCATGGCGTGCGCGTTGCATGGCGATTTCCTGCGCGATGCGGAATCGCTTGGCCTTGAGCTTGGGGTCGCCGTCCATGTCCTTGCGTTCGTCCTTGACGTCCTGCTTGGTCATTTTGAGGTCTTGGGTGTGCTGCCAGCGTTGGTAAAACCAGTCGATGAGCCCGATGATGAGAAGGACGACGAGGAGCCAGATGGCGAGGTGGAGCGCCATGGTGGCCATGGTCCAGATTCCGGCGCGCATGCTGAGGGCGGGGAGGTAGGCGAGGTGGGCGAGGTTGGTGTCGATAAAGCGCCAGGCGACGAGCATGACGAGAGTGAGTTTGACGGAATCAACGACCGTCTTCATGATGTTTCGTTTGCCGAAGAGATTGCCGAAGTTGGCGACGAAGTTAAGACGGTTGAGCTTGGGCTCGAGCGGGCGGGTGGTCCAGACGAGGCCGACTTGGACGACCTGCGCGACGTAGGCGACGAGGCACATGACGAGCATGAGGGGGAGGAGTGCGAGCGCGGCGTGCCCGAGGGAGAAGTTGACGAGTGGTTCGATGGAATCGACGGTGAGCAGGCCGTCGGAGGTTCCGTCGGAGAGGACGCGGCGCATGACGACGAGGAGAGTCTGGACGAGGCCGCCGCCGAGGAAGACGAGAATGACGACGGCCCCGATGAGGTCGATGGCTGCGCCGAGATCCTGGCTGCGTGGGATGCGTCCCTCGCCGCGCGCTTCGGAGAGCTTGCGCCCGGTTGGCGCTTCGGTACGTTCTCCGAGGTCTTCGGCCATGGGTCGGTTTCCGGGGTCTTACGCGGGCTGATTGAGATGCCGGTGAGGTGTGAGCGGCGTGGATCGGGGGTGAATCAGGCGTGAGGAGTGGTGCCTGCGAGGTGGTCGGCCCATTCGATGATGAGGTTGAGGGTGGAGCGGATCTCTTCGCCAGCGGCGTTGGCGATGGAGTAGATGGAGAACGCGGCGATGCCTAGGCCGGCGAGGATTTTGAAGGTGAAGCCGATCGACATGACGTTGAGCTGGGGCATGGTTTTAGAGGTGACGCCGAAGGCCACGACCAGTAACGCGACGATGCCAGCAACGGGCGAGGCGACGCGCATGGCGAGTTCGAAGCCCGAGGTGAGGGTGGCGACGAGGGTTTGGATCGGGACAGCGTCGGATGAGAAGGTGCCGATGGGGACGCGTGCGAAGGTGTTGGCGAGGGTGATGAAGAGAGTTTCGAGGCCACCTATCGCGATGAACGCGGCGGCACCGATGTAGAAAAAGAGCTGGCCGATGAGGTCGGCGTCGAACTCGAGCTCGGGGTTGTAGACGCGGGCGAGTCCAAAGCCCATCTGCTGGCCCATGATGACGCCAGACATTTCGAGACAGACGAGCGGGATGGTGGCGAGGACGCCCATGGTGAACCCGATGATGGCCTCGCGGATGATCATGGGGATGAGCGTGATCAAGTCGATCGAGGCTGCGCTGACGGCTTGGGTGGGGACCATGGGGTACAGGGCCGCGGCGAGCATCATGACGAGCAAGGCTTTGAACTGGCGTGGGAGCATGGAGCTTGCGAGGAGCGGTGTGAAGATAAACATCCCCGCAAGCCTGAAGAGGACGAGCAGGAAAGGGATAGCGTGGGAGATGGCGGACTCAAGGTCGAGCATGGTTTGCGACGTGTGGATGATCGTGCGGTACGGACAGGCCCTGCGCGTGCACGCAGGTCTTCTGTGGATCAGACCAAGCGAAGAAGTTCGGCGGTGTAGTCGAGGAGACGCTGGACGATCCAGGGGGTGAGGATCACGATGACCATGACCATCGAGATGATCTTGGGGACGAAGCTGAGGGTTTGGTCCTGGATCGACGTGACGGATTGAAAGATGCTGATGATGAGGCCGACGACGATGCCGGCGGCGAGGATGGGGGCTGAGATTTTCAAGGTGATGATCAGGGCCTGGCGGATGAGGTCGATGGTGGCGTCGTCGTACATGCGAGTTCCTTGGGGGAGAGGGACAGAGAGAGAAAGAGGCGGGGAGAAGAGGCGGCTCGGAGAGCCGACCTACCAGCCGACCTACCTGAAGACCTACCTAAGCGAAGGAGTTGAAGAGGGGGGCGAGCAGGGCGGAGGTTTTGGAGAGATCGGGGATCTCGCCGGGCTGGGCGAAGCTGTGCATGAGGCTTCCGACGACGAGCTGCCATCCGTCGACCATCACGAAGAGGAGGAGCTTAAATGGCAAGCTGATCACAACGGGTGGGAGCATCATCATGCTCATCGAAATGAGCAGGCCGCTGATGACCATGTCGATGACCAGGAAGGGGAGATAGACGCGGAAGCCCATGAGGAATGCTGTTTTAAGCTCTGAGAGCATGTAGGCGGGGATGAGCGTAATCAGGTCGACGCTGGAGCGTGTGAGTTTTTCAGGTTGCGAGGTGTCGACGCCGCGGTAGTTGAGGAGCATGTAGACGCTGGACCAGTTGTTGGTGGCCTCGATCTGGTCGAACATGAAATCGCGGATGGGTTGTTTGGCGCGGTCCCAGAGCTGCTCGTGGTCGGTGATGGTGCCGGCCTTGTAGGGCGCGATGGCCTCGTTGTTGATGCGGTCGATGGTCGGGCTCATCACCAGCAGGGTCATGAAGAGCGAGAGCGCGACGATGACCTGTGGGGGCGGGACCGAGGACGTTCCGATGGCTTGTTTCAAGAGGCCCAGAACGATGGTGATGCGGAGGAAGCACGTCGTCATCAGCATGATCGACGGCGCGAGGGTGACGACGGTGAGGAGGACGAGGATGTTGACGGCGGCGGAGAGGCCGCCGGCGGGCTTGGAGTCGGAGGAGGAGTTCGAGGAAGAGCTTGCAGGGGCGGGCCCGTTGAAGGATGGGAAGGCGCTGATCGCGCCGTCGAGCACGTTGATGGGGTTGAGTTCGCTGACGGGGAGTGCTTGGCGAAGATCGCCGGCGGGGAGGACTGGGCGTGCGTTGCGTAAGGAGTCGTCTATAGACGGGCCGCGCTGCGCGAGGGCGGGGAGCGTGAAGATCAGGGTGGCGGCGAGTGCGATGAGAGGGAGGAGTGCGCGGTTCATTTAGCTGGCCCTCCGGTTGCGTTCGAGCGCGATTTGGCGAAGCACCGCGAGGCGTTCTTGAAGGTCAGCGTCGGTGAAGGCCTGGTTCGCGTGAGGCTTGGGCGTGTTTGGTGCGTCGGAATAGCCGCGTCTGGCAGGGTCGG